>MHCFR00700__coassemble_382_pt1 | contig 97793 bp, 63 predicted proteins | sample MHCFR00700__metabat2_low_PE_037 | metagenome-assembled genome bin MHCFR00700
CTTGGATTCAGACTCGCTTTCATTTAACCCCGTACACTACTTACCTCAACACAATGCGGCGTTTAGAAAAGTTATCACATTAGGTGAACGTGAAGACTTTGAAATTCACCGCTTGGGTGATTTGGCTAATGTATATAACGGTCCGAGATTTAAGAGACCTTACGCAGATGTAGGTGTTACTTCGGGAGAAACGATAAGAAAATATTTTACGGGAACTGCGCTTACACAATTAAATTCGGATAATGTTAAGTATTTAGATAGTTCAAAAGCAAGTCCTCAAGTAAAAAAACAACTTGATGCACTAACCATATACAAAGGATATATTTTGGTATCTGACTCAGGAACACTCGGAAGAGTTACATATGCACTTTCACAGCACGATGGGCACGTAGCAACAAACAACTTAATAAGAATTGTTGTTGATGATATACCTTTGCGTGGCTATTTGTATGAGTTCTTAAAGAGCAATTTAGGACAAAGTCTTATGCTCAAAAATGCATATGGCACCAACCAAGAACATTTAGAACCAGATGTTATTGCTGATATTCCGATTCCTGTTCCAAAGGATTGTGCACTTGTTGAAAAAATCGGAAATTCTGTAATTCAATCAATTGATGAATTGGAAAACTCTATTAACTTAGGCAATTCAGCAAGAGATTTAATGCAAGCATCTTTCGAGTAATTCCGCAAGTTCGCAAATACACCGATCCCCAAGAACTCACGGCGGAAATCCTGAATGATCTGGTTGACAAAATCGTGGTAGACGCTCCGGACAAGAGCAGCGGTCACAGAAAGCAGAAGATTGAGATTTACTACAAGGCTGCGGGAATTATCAACATTGCCGATGAGGACTGCGTTGCTCTCGACGGCAGGCTCGGTATGCAAACCGAAAGAAGAAAACAGCCTGACAACACAAAGCGGCGGCACAGCCCTCCGGCTGCACCGCCACCTTACATATTTCCTTCGTTATCGCACCTCGGCTAAAGCATGGCGCTGTTTGCGTTTGTGTCTTTTGTGTAAGGAACCCGTTGCCTTGCAGAAAATTTTCAATCCGTCGCTGTCGGCGGACAATCTCCGGCCTAAGAGCCGGGCCTACGGCCCGGTTGGCCTCCGAAACGCGCCTGCGGGCGCAGTGCGCCGACGACGGCGACACCGACAGGGAAATTTTACGGCAAATTGTGTGCGAGGAACGAAGTGACGAGTGCGCGATTTGCCGTAAAATTTTGTCGAAGGGCTGCGGAGCCGAGCGCCGCCTGCGGCGGATGCAGCGAGGCGGAGCAGGGGCAGCGGTCGCAGAATGCAAGCGCCGTCCAAGGCGCGCCGCATGATGCGGGCACCGCAACCCGGACATACACAAGGGGAAACAGCCGCGTTAGGCAATCGCCGGTCTCCGGCCTAAGAGCCGGGCCTGCGGCCCGGTTGGCCTCCGACACGCCGCTGCGGCGGCAGTGCGCGGCTGTTGCCCCTTGTGCAGCGAAGCTCAAGAGAACATCACCACATCGTCCACCGGTTTTTTGCCGGGGGCGACGGTCAGGGCGGTGAGCACCGGGCCCACGCTGTCGGGGGTCTGGCCCTTGTAGATGGGGTGGAACTTGCAGTTGACCTTGGCGGTCAGGGTGATCCAGTCCCGCTGCTTCAGCGCCTTGCAGTCGTCGTACCGGCAGGGGAAGCCCACAAACTGGATGTCCTGCACGCAGCAGGTCATGGCGAAACGGCCGGGTACAAAGCTGTCCTTGCCGGCCTGGGGGGTCTGGCAGACCTGGGCCAGAAACTTCACCGTCTTGCCGTCGTATTTTTTCATGTCGTCCATGCAGTCCATATACCACACCCCGAAAAACTCGTCGGGGATCTCGATGACCGGGGCGTTCACATCAAAGGGCAGCGGGTCGGGGATGTCGTCGTAGGCCACCGACCCGTCCAGGAACTCGTAGGCGATGTCGCAGCGGCGGCTGGCCTGGCGCACCAGCTTGTGGATCAGCTGCCGGCTTTCCTCGTCGTTGACCTGCTCGGCCCGGTTCACCACCAGCAGCTCGCTGGCCCGCAGCTTGTCCAGCAGCAGGCTGCGCAGGGCGTTGTCCCCCGCATAGGTCTTGATGGTGGTGCCGTCCGCCGTGGCCAGGCACTGGTACAGCACCCAGTTGGGGGGCAGCGCGTCGGCCAGGTCCTGCAGCAGCCACATGCCGTTGTACTCGATCACCACCCGGCCGCAGCCGCTCTTCTTTTCCAGCCGCTGCAGGTTGGGGGTGTTCAGCTCGGCCTTGTCGGCCAGCACCTCCACCGTCACCCCGCCAAAGCCGAACTTTTCGGGGGCGTATTCCTCCTCGCCTTCCTCACAGACCAGCAGCAGCGTCTTGTCGCCGGAATCAAACTGCGGGTCCTCCATCGTCTCCTGGATGAACTTGGTCTTGCCGCTTTCCAGCATGCCCACAAACAGGTAGACCGGGATCTCTCTGGTTGCCATGGCCGCACCTCACAGTCCGAACAGTTCGGCCAGCCGCGCTTCGTCCAGCCCCGAACCGATCACGCAGAGCTTGCCGGTCACGTCGGGGCCGGCCCGGCGCACCTCATGCTCGCCGGGCACCATATCAAACTCCAGCCAACCGGCGCCGCCGTCCACAATGCCCTTGGCCCGCAAAATCTGGCCGAACTCGCCGGAATCCAGCCGGGTCAGCGCCTGTTCCAGCCCTTCGGGGGTGTACTTGTGGGCGGTCTCCCGGCCCCAGCTGGTAAACACCTCGTCGGCGTCGTGGTCGTGGTGGTGCCCGCAGCTGCACACCCCGTGCTCGTCATAGTGGTGGACATGGCCCTCGTGGTCATGGTCGTGGTCATGATGGCAGCACTCGTGCTCGTGGTCATGGTCATGATGGCAGCACTCGTGGTCGTGCTCATGGTCATGGTCGTGGTGGCAGCACTCGTGGTCGTGGTCATGGTCATGGTGGCAGCACTCATGCTCATGGTCATGATCGTGGTGATGGTGGTGGTGCTCCTCCTCGCCGGCATGGGCGGCGTTGGCGGCCTGGGCCTGCTCGATCAGCTCGGCCACCAGGTCCCGCTTGCCGTCCATCACCGCCACGATCTGGGGCCCGGTCAGGGCGGCCCAGTCGGTGGTCACGATGGTGGCGGTGGGGTTTTTCTGCTGCAGCAGCGCCACCGCGGCGTCGATCTTGGCCTGGGGGGCGTTGCCGGTGCGGCTCAGGATCAGGCAGGAAGCATGGCTGACCTGGTCGTCATAGAACTCGCCGAAGTTTTTCATATACAGCTTGACCTTGTTCACATCGGCCACCGTCACAAAGCTGTTGAGGGTGACGGGCAGGGTCTCGGCGACCCCCTCCACGGCGCGGGTCACGTCGGACAGCTTGCCCACCCCCGACGGCTCGATGAGGATGCGGTCGGGGTGGTAGGTCTGCACCACCTGCTTGAGCGCTTCGCGGAAATCCCCCACCAGGCTGCAGCAGATGCAGCCGGAGTTCAGCTCGTTCACCTGGATGCCGGCCTCCCGCATAAAGCCGCCGTCAATGCCGATCTCGCCGAACTCGTTTTCGATCAGCACGAGCTTTTCGCCCCCGAAGGCTTCGTGGATCAGCTTTTTGATGAGGGTCGTCTTGCCGGCCCCCAAAAACCCCGAAAAAATGTCGATTCTGGTCTTGTTCTCTGCCATGGCGGTTCACCTTTCCCTGTGGATCTATCCTATGAAAATCTGTTCCAATGTCTGGCAGTTAGTTTGTCTAACTGCTAACCTTATTATAACAAACCTGTCAAGGCCCGCGGCGCCCGCCCGGGCAGAAAATGGCGGGGGCGCGGGCAAAATTGCACAAAAACGCCGGCCGCCCGCGGCCCGGCTGACCGCCCGGCCCTGCCGGCGGCGCGCCGGAGCCGGGCAAAAAATACCCCCTGCCGGGTTTGGCAGGGGGCGGAAAACGGATCTCAGGCGGCGGCGCGGCGCGGGCGCAGCCGGGCGGTGCGGGTGGTGACCATCTCCTGCACGGCGCAGAGCTTGTCAGCCAGGCAGACCAGCCATCCTTCCCGGCAGGTGGGGGGCACCGGGGTCAGGGGGAACATGTGCCGCAGGATGATGTTCTGCTCCCGGTCGGTCAGGGTCCAGTCGGCGCAGGCGTTGCGCAGCGCCGTCCGCGGGTGGGTGAACCCGTGCAGCCGGTGGCTGTCGTCCTTCTCATGCCAGTCATACAGGAAATAGTCGTGCAGCAGCGCCCCGCGGATCAGCGCGGCCCGGTCCACCTGCCAGCCGAAGGCGTCGGCCAGCCGGCAGCTCAGCACGGCCACCCGCACACAGTGGCGGTATACCGTCACGCCGCCATGCTGCACAAAGCGGCGGGTGTCGGCGTAACGGCCCTGCCGCTCCAGCTGGGCGGCCGCGGCCAGGATCTGCGTTTCCAGGTCAAACTGCTGCATCGGCGGTTCCTCCTTTGTTGCTGAAAGCCGTGGTTGCATCGGCCGGAAAACCGGGGTCGGGCACGGCCCCTTCCCTTACCTTTATTATACAGCACCCCCGGGCAAAAACAAGGTGGGACAAAGTAAAGTTTTTGTTACCCGCCGGCAAAATCCCCCGCCCGGCCGGGCCCCGGCAAAGACCCGGCAAAAATTTACAAGTTTCGGGGTTTTCAGCGCCTGGGTTTCATGGTATGATAAAGCCATGTATTCCCCGCAGACGGGGAGCGCAACAACCCGAAGGAGGTGCCCATGGCCCCGATCATCCGAACCGAAAAACTCCGCAAGGTCTATGCCGTCGGCAAAGAGCGGGTGGTGGCCCTGAACGATGTGGACATCGCCATCGAAAAAGGCGAGTTCTGCTGCATCGTGGGCCAGTCGGGCAGCGGCAAGTCCACCCTGCTCAACCAGCTGGCCGGGCTGGAAAAGCCCACCCGCGGCAAGGTCTTCATCGGCCAGCATGAGATCAGCAGCATGGACGAGACCCAGCTGGCCCACTTCCGCCAGGCCCACCTGGGGTTCATCTTCCAGAGCTACAACCTGCTGCCCAGCATGACCGCCGCCGAAAACGTCGCCCTGCCGCTGATGTTCAAGGGCGTGCCGGCCAAACAGCGGCTGGCCCTGGCCCGCAAGGAACTGAAAAACATGGGCCTGGGCGGCCGCGCCAACCACCTGCCCACCGAGATGTCCGGCGGCCAGCAGCAGCGGGTGGGCATCGCCCGGGCCTTTGTGGGCCGGCCCAAGGTCATCTTTGCCGACGAACCCACCGGCAACCTGGACTCGGTCACCTCCAAACAGGTGCTGTACCGGATGCTGGAACTCTCCAAGCAGGAGAGCATCACCTTCGTGATGGTCACCCACGAACCCTCGCTGGCCGCCTGCGCCGACCGGATCATCACCATCCTGGACGGCCGTGTGCAGTCCAACATCCTGCAGCCCGAAGCCGAGAAGGAGGCCAACCGCAAGGCGCTGTTCGCCTCCATCGAAGGCAACCTGGAGATCGGCGGCGCCGCCGCCCGGGCCTCCTGAGCCCGCTTACCACCACCCCCGCCCCGGCGGGGCCAACCAAGGAGGAATTCCCTTTGAAACAGACATTCACCCGGCTCACCGCCGGCCTGCTGCTGGCCCTGAGCCTGTTTGCCGGGCCGCTGTCCGTCCCCGCCCTGGCGGAAGGCGAGGAAACCGCCCCGCCCGCCGCCAGCGAACCGGCGCCCGAACCCACCCCCGCCCCCACCCAGGACCCGGGCACAGTGCCCGCCACCAGCGGCGAGGTCTATGTGACCGAAGCGGCGGTCACCGACACCGCCGGCGGCGAGGTCCAGCAGGTGCAGGAAGGCGACCGGATCAACGTGGTGCTGCGGGTGGTGGACCACCCCGCCGCCACCTACAACGTCACGGCGGATGAGATCGTCGCCCGGGTGAACTCCACCATCTTCACCTACACCGGCACCGCCGAGGTCAGCCAGCTCACCGAAGGGGAGGACGCCCAGGGCGCCTACTATACCTATGTGCTGCTGTTCCGGGACGTGATCTTCAACGGCGGCGGCAACCAGTTCGCCATCAACCTGAGCTACCAGAACACCTCGATGGCCATGCAGCAGCTGGCCCCGGTGCTGGGCCAGTGCAGCACCGAGGCCAAGGAGAACAAGACCCCCAGCCTGATCGTGCGCAGCTCCAGCTACGGCACCGAGACCATCACCGCCGGCAGCCCCTTCACCCTGTCGCTGACCCTCTACGCCACCAACGGCACCGAGGCGGTCAACGACGTGGTGGCCTCGGTCACCCTGCCCGAAGGGGTCACCATGTCCGGCGGCAGCCTGTCCACCTACCTGGGCAGCATGTCGGCGGGCTCCACCCGGGATGTCAGCTTCAACCTGCAGGCCGGCGCCGGCTTCAGCGCCGGGGTGGCCAACATCACGGTGAACATGGTGGGCGCCGGGGCGGACACCGGCACCGCGGTCAGCGGTTCCACCACCGTGTCGGTGCCCATCAGCCAGCCCGACCGGTTCGAGCTGGGCCAGCTCCAGGTCAGCGACAGCATCTACCTGGGCGACACCGCCACCGTCACCCTGAACTTTGTCAACAAGGGCAAAAACCCGGTGGCCAACCTGGAAGCCTCCCTCACCGGCGAAAACCTCGGCGCCGACATGACCCAGCAGTATATCGGCAACGTGAACGCCGGCACCGAGAACAGCGTGGACTTTGACCTGGTGCCCACCACCACCGGCACGGTCAGCGGCACCATCGTGCTGAACTATGAGGCGGAGGACGGCTCCCTCAAAACCGTATCCAAGGACTTTTCCATCAACGTGATGGAGATGCCCGCCTACGACGATACCATGATGGACCCCGGCATGGTGGAGCCCACCGCCCAGCCCGGCCTGCCGGTGTGGGGCATCGTGCTCATCGCGGTGGCGGTGGTCGTCGCGGTGGTGGCCGTGATTCTGGTGGTGCGCCGCAAAAGGAAGAAGGCGGCCGCCCTGGCCGACCTGGAGGCTGACGATGAAGATCTCTGATCAGGTGGCGCTGGCCGCCAAGAACCTGTCCCGCCGCAAGGGGCGCACCGCGCTGACCGTCATCGGCGTGGTGGTGGGGACCTGCGCGGTCATCGTCATGATCAGCCTGGGCATCGCCCAGAACAAAGCCTATGACGAGATGCTCCAGAGCTGGGGCGACCTGACCCAGATCCAGGTCTACGGCGGCAACATGGGGATGGCGGTGTCCATCGGCGGGGTGACCACCAGCGCCTCCTCCTCCAGCGAGCAGCCCGCCAAGCTGGACGACGCCCTCATCAAAGTGTTCCGCTCCATGGATCATGTGGTGGCCGCCACCCCCTATTATGAGGGCTACAACCTCCAGGGCCGGGTCAGCGCCGGCATGAACGACCGGTACCAGATCTCGGGGCTGTACAACCTCTACGGCATCGACCCGGCGGCGATGGAGCCGATGGGCTTCACCCTCACCGACGGGACCTGGCTGTCCGACTCGGCCACCTACCCCAAGGACACCCTGCCCGTGCTGGTGGGCCCCTATACCGGCTATAACTTCGAGGACACCCGCCGCAGCCCCAGTTCCTCCAAGCGGTACCGCTGGCAGGGCATGACCGACGCCAACGGCAACGAACTGCCCCCCTTTGTGGATGTGAACAAGGACGACATGACCCTGACCCTGTCCAACGGCGACACCGAAAACCCCAAGGAGATGACCTGGAAGCTCCAGGTGGTGGGGACGATGGCGATGGACGAAAAGAACTACTGGACCCAGGGCGGCATCGTACTGCGCCTCAAGGACATGAAGATGCTGATGAAGGAGAGCGCCGACCTGCTCAACACCAAGTATGACGACAACGCCGAGTACCAGAACGTCTATGTGAAGGTGGACGAGATCGAGAACGTGGACGCCGTCAACGAGGCCATCAAGGAATATGGGCTGAGCACCTACTCCATGTCCGACACCCGCAAGGAGATGCAGAAGCAGGTGGCCCGCAACCAGATGATGCTGGGCGGCCTGGCGGCCATCAGCCTGTTTGTGGCGGCGCTGAATATCGCCAACACCATGACCATGGCCATCTACGAGCGCACCCGGGAGATCGGCGTCATGAAGGTGCTGGGCTGCGAGCTGAAAAACATCCGCCAGATGTTCCTGATCGAAAGCGGCTTCATCGGCTTTATCGGCGGGGTGGCGGGGGCGCTGCTCAGCTGGCTGGTCAGCCTGGTGCTCAACAACCTGATGCTGCTGGCCGGGCTGCTGATGGGGCTTTTGCAGTCGCTGGGCATCCAGGCCAACCTGGACCTGAGCTTTTTGATGAACGGCGGCATGACCTCCAGCGGCACGATGTCCGAGATCCCCCCCTGGCTGATCCTGGCCGCGCTGGCCTTCGCCACCGGCATCGGCATCCTGTCCGGCATCGCGCCGGCCAACCGGGCCGTCAAGATCAGTGCGCTGGAAGCCATCCGGCACGAATGAGCCGCCTGTTTTGCTCCTGATCCCCCGGCCCCGCGCCGTTCCCGCCCCGGCCGAACCCGGACAGGCCCCCGCGCCTGCACCCGGCCGCCGATGACCTTGCCCCCCAATAGAAAACGGCGCACCGCAGAGATGGTTCTGCGGTGCGCCGTTTGTGTTGGTGGGCCAGCCAGGACTTGAACCCGGGACCAAGCGGTTATGAGCCGCCAGCTCTGACCAACTGAGCTACTGGCCCGTGAAAACTTTTTCATTATAGCAGATTTTTCCCCGCTTGCCAAGGGGGGGCGGGCCGGTTGTCTGCGGGCCGGCGGGCCGGTTGCCCGGCGGTCTGCCGCTGCCTGTCCGCACGGCCCCGCGGGGCCCCGCCGCGCCCGCCCGCCGGGCCGGGGGCTGTCCTGGGCTGCCGGTAACCCGCCCGCCTGGCCGGGCCGGGGCCGCTATGGGCGGCCGGCAACCCGCCCCGCCTGGCCACGCGGGGGCCGCTATAGGCTGCCGGCAACCCGCCCCGCCGGGCCGCCCGGGCAAAATCCCGCCCCCGGGGCAGGGAAGTTTTTGCCCGCCGCCGCATACCCTGTGCCAAAGGGGGCGTGCGGTATGGGCTGGCGGCGTTGGGGGCGGCTGTTGGGGGCGGGGGTGCTGGGCCTGCTGGTGCTTTTGTTGCCGGCGGCGCTGCTGGGCCCCGCCGGACCGGGCGGGGCGGGGACCGGCCTGTCTGCCGGGCAGACCGCCGCCACCGCCGCCCCGGGCGGGCAAACCGCCCCCGATGAGACAGGCGGGCAAACCGCCCCCGATGGGACAGCGGGGAAGACGTCCGGGCAGACCGCCGCCACCGCCGCCCCGGGTGGGGGGACCTCCCCCGGCGAGGGCGCAGGGGAGATCACCGCCGACCCGGCCGGGGAGGGCCAGGCCGTGGCCTTCCCGGCGGGGGAGTACCGGGCGGTGTGGGTGTCCTACCTGGAATGGCAGCGGATGGACTTTTCCGACGCCGCGGCCTTCCGGGCGGACGCCGCGGCGATGCTGGACGACATCGCCGGGCTGGGGGCCAACGTGGTGCTGGCCCATGTGCGGCCCTTCGGGGACGCGCTGTACCCCAGCGAGCTCTTCCCCTGGAGTCACCTGGCCGCCGGCGTCCAGGGGCAGGACCCGGGCTTTGACCCGCTGGCCATTCTGGTGCAGGCGGCCCACGACCGGGGCCTTCAGCTGGAAGCCTGGGTCAACCCCTACCGGCTGCAGGCCGGCGGGGTGCCGGAACCGGGCGACGGCAGCCTGGCCGCCGTCCACCCCGACTGGGTGCGCCGGGCGGGGGACGGGCTCTACCTGGACCCGGCCGAGCCCCGGGTGCGGGCCTACATCGCCGCGGGGGTGGCCGAACTCTGCGCCGGGTACGACATCGACGGCGTCCATTTTGACGATTACTTCTACCCCACCACCGACCCGGCCTTTGACGCCGACGCCTACGCGGCCTACTGCGCCGGCGCCGACGACCCCCTGCCGCTGGCCGACTGGCGCCGCTCCAACGTGGACGCGCTGGTGGCGCTGTGCTGCCAGACCGCCCACCGGTATGGGGTGCGGTTCGGGGTGGCGCCCCAGGGCGACCCGGCCCAGAACCGGGACGCCCAGTACAGCGACGCCGCCCGCTGGCTGGCCGAGGGCGGGTATGTGGACTATCTGATGCCCCAGCTGTACTGGGGGCTGGAGTATCAGCGGGGGGCGGATACCTCCCACAGTCTGGCCGAGCTGGCCGACGCCTGGCTGGCCATGCCCCGGCGGGGGGATGTGGCGCTGTACTTCGGGTTGGGGGCCTACCGGATCGGGGCGGGGGACGGGGGCGACCGCACCGGCCCGGACAGCGAGTGGCAGCGGGGCGACGCCCTGGCCCGCCAGGCCGAAGCCCTGGCCGCGGCGGGCGGGCAGGGGGTGGGGCTGTACCGGTACGACTCGCTGTTTGCCAACGACGCTTTCCCCGGCCTGGCCGCCCGGGAAGCCGACGCCCTGCGGGACCTCTGGCTGACCTGAACCCTGCTCACTGCTGTTCGCCGGGGGCGGTCGATTTGCGGGAGCCCCCGCCCCCCGCCCCGCCGCCTTGACAAACCCCCGCCCCAGCGTGTACAATAGGGGAAACTAATGATAAAAGGGGTGACTGTTTTATGAAGCACATCCAGACTCTGAACACCCGCGATATGGCCAAGAGCCTGCGCAACGGCGGCTGCGGCGAATGCCAGACTTCCTGCCAGAGCGCCTGCAAGACCAGCTGCGGCATCGCCAACCAGCCCTGCGAAAAGAAGTAATCGCTTTTTCTCGCATCTGTCATGCCGGGACCACCCTTGCGCAAGGGTCGTTCCGGTATTTCTATGTCCTTCTTTCCCGTCACAGGGCCCTGCGCCCGGTTCCGAGGTTTTTGCTATGATCCATCAATACAAACTCAACGGCTACAACATCGTGGTGGATGTGTACAGCGGCAGCGTCCACGCGGTGGACGAGCTGGCCTACGACGCCATCGCCCTGGTGGACGCCGGCACCCCCCGCGCCGAGATCCCCGGGAAGCTGCTGGCCAAATACCGCCACAACCCCGAGGTCACCGAAGCCGAGATCGCCGACTGCCTGGCCGACATCGACGAGCTCACCGCCGACGGCCGCCTTTTCGCCCCCGATGTCTACGAGCCCTACGCCTTCGACTTCAAAAACCGCTCCACCGTGGTCAAGGCCCTCTGCCTGCATGTGGCCCACACCTGCAACCTCAACTGCGAATACTGCTTCGCGGCCCAGGGCAAGTTCCACGGCGAAGCCGGCCTGATGAGCTTCGAGACCGGCAAGCGGGCGCTGGACTTCCTGATCGAGCATTCCGGCACCCGCCGCAACCTGGAAGTGGACTTCTTCGGCGGCGAACCGCTGATGAACTTCGAAGTCTGCAAGCAGCTGGTGGCCTACGCCCGCTCCATCGAAAAGCAGCACGGCAAGAACTTCCGCTTCACCCTGACCACCAACGGCATCGGCATCACCGACGAAGTCATCGACTGGGCCAACCGGGAATGCCACAACGTGGTCCTTTCGCTGGACGGCCGCAAGCAGGTCAACGACCGCTTCCGCAAGGACCTGGCCGGCAACGGCAGCTATGACCGCATCGTCCCCAAATTCCAGAAGCTGGTCAAGGCCCGGGGCGGCAAGGGGTACTATATGCGGGGCACCTTCACCCACCACAACACCGACTTTACCAACGACCTGTTCCACATGGCCGACGACCTGGGCTTCACCGAACTGTCGATGGAGCCGGTGGTCACCGACCCCGCCAGCCCCGAAGCCCTCACCGAAGCGGACCTGCCCAAGCTGTTCGACCAGTACGAGCTGCTGGCCAAGGACATGCTCCGCCGGGAAAAGGCCGGCCGGCCCATCACCTTCTACCACTACATCCTCGACCTGGAGCACGGCCCCTGCATCTATAAGCGGATCGCCGGCTGCGGTTCGGGCACCGAGTACATGGCCGTGACCCCCTGGGGCGACCTGTACCCCTGCCACCAGTTCGTGGGCGACCCGGACTACAAGCTGGGCAACGTCTGGGACGGGGTGACCAACACCGCTTTGCGGGACGAGTTCAAGCTCTGCAACGTCTACGCCCGGCCGGACTGCAAGGACTGCTGGGCCCGGCTGTACTGCGCCGGCGGCTGCGCCGCCAACGCGCTGCACGCCACCGGGGACATCCACGGCGTCTACGACTACGGCTGCCGGATCTTCCGCAAGCGGATCGAATGTGCGCTGATGCTCAAGGTGGCCGAAAGCCTTGACCCCGACCTGGCCGCCGCCCGCCCCGCCCCCGCCGCCTCCGACTGTGCCGACTGCGGCGAGGACGCCGGCTGCGCCGACTGCGGCGAAAAAGCCTGACCGCCCGGCCCCGTCCCGCCGCCGCCCCGGCGGCGCGGCATTGTGCTATGATGGGCGTAATGTCAAAACCCGATCCCGGGGGCGCCCGCCCCCGCAATCCCACCGCCCGGCCCGGCCGGGCAAGGAGGCATCCCCATGTACAAACAGGAAAAACGTGACCCGGCCCTGCTCGGCAAAACCCGCACCTGGCTCACCGTCAGCGCCGGCGCGGCGGCGCTGGCCTCGCTGGCGCTGCCCTGGTACCCACTCAGCTGCTGGCTGTTCGCCGCCGCCCTGGCTCTGCTGGGGGTCGGCGCCTTCCTGGCCCGCCGCCAGGACCCGGACCTGAACCGGGGGTGGAAGTTCGCCATCGCGGCCATCCTGGCCCACGGGGCCAGCCCGGCGGTGGTGGCCTGGCAGGACGGTGCACTGCGGCTGCTGGCGGTGCTGGTGGATGTGGTGCTGCTCTACCTGTCGGTCACGCTGGCGGTCACCGGGCTGGTCCGGGGCGGCGGGGCCGGCGGCCAGCCCCCCCGCCCGGTGGTGATCTTTGAGTACACCGCCGGCGCCTACGCCCTGCTGCAGCTGGCGGCCGACGCCTTCCCCCAGTTTGCCACCCCGGCCACCGTGATCTCGATGTGTGCGCTCTGCTTCGGCTTTGTGCAGATGGTGCGCTACCTGATCAAAGAAAAACCTGCGGGAAAAACCGCGGGCTGAGCGTCTTCCCCTTTCCTTTCCCGGCGGGGTGTGGTATACTGTACCCTGTTCGCATCGACGTACTGACAACGAAAGGAACCCATCCATGAAAGGTAACAATCCCAGTGTGCTGCGCCTGATCCTGCGGGTGCTGCAGGGCGTGCTGATCGGCGTGGGGGCGGTGCTGCCCGGCATTTCGGGCGGCGTGCTCTGCGTGGTGTTCGGCATCTACAAGCCCGTGATGGAACTTCTCAGCGACCCGTTCCACAAATTCAAGACCCACGTCCCCAAACTGCTGCCGGTCATCCTGGGCGGCGGCATCGGCTTCCTGGGCGTGGCCAAGATCCTGGCCTTCTTCCTGGAAACCTACCCCGACCCGTCGGTCTGCCTGTTCATCGGGCTCATCACCGGCATGCTGCCCTCCCTCTTCCGGGAAGCCGGCGAAAAAGGCCGCCCCAAGGCCAGCTGGGCCGCGCTGGTCATCGCCTTTGCGGTGATCCTGGCGCTGCTGCTCTCGCTGAATCTGTTCAGCGTCACCATCGCCCCCAACTTCGGGTGGTACCTGTTCTGCGGGTTCTGCCTGGCCCTCAGCGTCATTGCCCCGGGCATGAGCTTCTCCACCCTGCTGATGCCGCTGGGCCTGTACACCCCCTTTGTGGACGGCCTGGGCAGCCTCGATTTCTCGGTGCTGATCCCGGCGGGCATCGGTGCGGTCATCACGGTCATCGCGCTGGCCAAGGCGGTGGACGCCCTGTTTGACCATTTCTACCCGCTGGCCTTCCACGCCATCATCGGCATCGTCATTGCCGCCACCATCATGATCATCCCCTTCGGCACCTTCGCGGTCACCCCGGTGGCGGCGGTGGTCAATGTGGTCTGCATCCTGGTGGGCATTGCCGCCGCCCTGGCGCTGGACCGCTTCAACCAGAGCATCCCCGTCTCGGAGGACTGATCCCCCCGCCGGCGTGACATCCGCAAACCAAAGCGCCCCCCGGCGGCGTGACATCCGCACAAACCAAAGCGCCCTTCCCCCCGGCGGGGGAAGGGCGCTTGCCGTTTATGCGCGTATGAGATTCTGCGTCGGGTCAGTCCATGTTCTGGATGATCCGGTAGGCGGCTTCCAGCGCCCGAAGGTGCAGGTCGCGGTAAAACAGCGGCATGGTTCGGCTCCCCTTCCCGGCCCACGGGCATCGCCCTGTGAGGTCCCTCATCTACTGTACACGAAAACCGCCCGTTTCGTGACAGGTTTTGTAAAAAATTTCCGGCCGGGCCGGGTAGGCGGCCAAGTTCCGGCAAAGGGTGGCGGGCCCGGCTGGCGTTTTGCCCCCGGGGTGTGGTATAATAGCCGCATACGCGGCGATTATACCACTTTTGCGCAACGGCTCGCCGTTCTGGCTGCGCCAGCCCGGCAACCGCCTCTGGATGCGCCATTATACCATTCCGCTTCGCGTCATGGTATAATGGCCGCATAACGCGGCCCGCCGCTGGCGGCCGCCCTCGCCGGGGCGTTTTTCCGCCCGGCGCCGGCGCAACAAAGGAGGCTTTTATGAAACGACGTTCCCCCCGCCGCCTGGCCGTGGTGCTGGCGGCGCTGCTGGCACTGCTGGCGGTGGTGCTGGCGGCCGCCTGGCAGCTGACCCCCCGCCCGGCCCGCACCCTGACGCTGCAGGTCACCTCGGCCCGGGGCAGTTCCATCCCGGTCACCCTGACCCTGCCCGGCCGCACCGGCGGCGGGGTGCCGCTGGTGATCTGCTGCCATGGCTTTACCGGCAACCGGGGGCTGGACGGCCACTATGACCCCCTGGCCCAGCGGCTGGCCGAGGCGGGCGTCGCCACGGCGGCGCTGGATTTTGCCGGCAACGGCGAAAGCACCGAGCCCTTCACCGCCTACACGCTGGACAGCATGACCGCCGACCTGGCCGCCGTGCGGGCGGCCCTGACCGCCGACTACCCGGTGGACGCCGAGCGTGTCGGGCTGCTGGGCCACAGCATGGGCGGGCGGCTGGTGGCGCTGAACCTGGACGAGACCGTCGCCGCGGCCGCGCTGTGGAGCCCCGCGGCCGCCCCGGGCCTGGACGGGCTGGAGTTCCTGAACCACGACGCCGCCGGGCGGGAGGAACTGCGCGCCGCCGCCGAGAGCGCCGGCACCGTGGACCTGCCCCGGTGGGGGGTCACGATCAGCCTGGATTTTATCACCCAGATGGCGGACAGCGACCCCTGGGCGGCGCTGACCGGCTACCAGGGCCCGCTGCTGGTGGCCTTTGCGGCGGGGGACGTGGACCTGCTCAGCCAGGGCACCATTGACGGCACCCGGGCCGCCGCCGACGCCCGCGGCGCCGACTGGCTGGACCTGTACGGCCAGTACGAGGACGCCACCCACAATTATACCGGCCTGACCGCCGAGAACGACGCCGCAGTCCGGGAGAGGATCGAGACCCAGACGGCGGAATTCTTCATCGAAGCGCTGGGGTGATCCATCCGGGCCTGCGGCCCGCCCCTGCTTTATCTTCGGGCCTTGCGGCCCGCCCTTGCCCCCGCTCTGCGGGGGCTTTTTTGCGGCCTGCTGCCGCACCCCCGCCCGCCGGCGACGATTTCTTTGCGGGAAACCCCGCACTCCACCGGCGCCGCCCACGCTGGCAAAATTGGCCTGGCGGGCTTGCCGGGGGCGGTTACTTTGCGGGGGTCCCCGCACCCCACTGGCGCCGCCCTCGTTGCGGGAAACCCCGCACCCTCTCTCGCCGCTCACGCTGCCAAAATTGGCCTGACGGGCTTGCCGGGGGCGGTTACTTTGCGGGGGTCCCCGCACCCCACTGGCGCCGCCCTCGTTGCGGGAAACCCCGCGCCTTCCCGCGCTGCTCACGCTGCCAAAATTGGCCTAGCGGGCTTTCCGGCACCGCCCAGCCTGCGGGACACCCCGCGCCCTGCCGCGCCGCCAGCGCTGCATTTTCTCTTTATTGGCCCTAGCGGGCGTAGCCGTGCAACTTACTTGCCGGGATGACTTTGCGGCCATCTTTTTACCAACATATCGAATTATCGTTGTTCTTTCATGACTGAAAGAACCAAAGGTCCCGCCGTTTCGATGCGGCGGCCGCCGACCAGGGGTCCGCAGGACACCTGGACCCCCCGCACGGTATCGTTGCGCGGTCATCTCTTTGCGCCTTATCCGCGCCGGCCCACCCTTGACGGGCCGGCGCACAGCGTGCATCTCCATATCCCTTAAGCTGGCGGCTCCGCGGGTAACCTCGCACCCTGCCGCGCCGCCCACGCTGCCAAAATTGGCCTAGCGGGCTTTCCGGCACCGCCCAGCCCGCGGGACACCCCGCACCCCGCCCCGCCGCCAGCGCTGCATTTTCTCTTTATTGGCCCTAGCGGGCGTGGCCTTGTTGCTTAGTTACCGGGTTTGGCTCGGCGGCCATCTTTTTGCCAACTTCTCGTTGTATCGTTGTTCTTTCATGACTGAAAGAACCAAAGGTCCCGCCGTTTCGATGCGGCGGCCGCCGACCAGGGGTCCGCAGGACCCCTGGACCCCCCGTGAGGGTCGGTCAGCAGCCGTGTCTATACGCCCGTCCGCGGCGCCCCACCGTAGACGGGGCGCCGCCCTTGGTGCATCTCCATTGCCTTTACGTTTGCGGCGACGCGGACGCTGCGGGCAACCCCGAACCCCGCCCCTCCGCTCACGCTGCCTTTTCTCTTTATTGGCCTAGCGGGCCTACCGGCATCTCTCACTTTGCGGGCAACCCCGCGCCCCGCCGCGCCAACCCCGGCAACTAACCTACAAGCCACCCCCCGCCCAACAAACTGATAACAACACCGAAAATCATTAAAATTATTGACAGATCCGCCCTCAAAATAGTATAATTATTCAGATATATCCCGAATCATGTCAGGAAAAGAGTGCAAAACTACAACTTTTTCGCATCCTTTCGCTGTTCGGGGCGAAGGGACGTAAGGGCAGGGAAAATTTCCGGATGAAACCGCTGCTTTGGGCCAAACGAGGCATCGCGGCGCTGCTCTGTTTTGGTGTTCTCCTGTCGGCGCCGCCGGGCTCGGCCCTGGCCGGCCCTGACGCCGAAGCAGCGGCGCTGCCCGAATCCACACCCCCGGTATCTGCCGAGGGTGATTTCGTCATGCCCGAACCTACCCCCGCCGCATCCCCCGACCCGGCCCCCACCGCGACGCCGACCCCCACCGCAACGCCGACCCCCACCGCAACGCCGGCTCCCACCGAGACCCCGGCTCCCACCGAAACCCCGACCCCCACCGGGACGCCGGTCCCCACCGCAACCCCGGCCCCCACCGGGACGCCGGCCCCCACCGGGACCCCGGCCCCCGCCGCCACCCCCGACCCGGCCGAAGACCTGCTGGCCGGCGAGGTGCTGACCTTTGTGGACCTGCAGTGGAAAACCGACCCCCTGGCCGGGGTGGAAGCGGTGTTCACCACCGCCGCCGGCGACCGGGAACCCCTGACCATGGCCGGCGGTGAGCGCGGGCTGTACACCGTCACGGTGCCGGCGGGCGGCTGCGAACAGGTGGCCTTCTACCCGGCCGGCGGGGCGCAGACCGCCGACCCGCTGGGCGGCGTCTGGCAGCTGGACGGCTCCGCCGCGCCCGGCGCCGAGGCCGTCACCTTCAGCGCCGGCAGCCTGTCGGCCTTCTACTATGACAGCGGCGACAACCCCAGCTACTGGGGCCCCGCCCCCGACTATGACCCCGCCGTCTACTCCATCTCCCTGCTGGCCGCCGGTCTCGACACCCGCGACGCCGGCGAACCCCAGCCCGACGATCAGGTCTATTTCGTGGATCTGCACGGCCTGAAAGGGGACGACCCCGACCCCATCGTGACGGTGGAGGCCCGGTTCATCCGGCTGCCCCACGCCGCCGCCACTGACCCGGCCTGGAAAACCCAATACCTGCCCCGCACCATGTACGAGGTGCGCGACGGCGTCTATGTGACCGCCTTCCCGAACGAAATCACCACCACCGGGAACACCGGCTATTACGGCGGCTTTCTCTACCAGGAGATCGCCTTCGACCTGACCCGCCAAAGCGGCGCGTCGGATGCATTCAACCGGCACTACAACTTCCGCGGGCAGGAAAGCTCGGGGGGCATCTCCGGCACCTGGGGCAGGCCCGGCTGGTTCAGCTACGCCGCCGGCCAGATGGACGCCTACTACTACAACACCAGTGTGGAGGATTCCTACTGGAACGCCCACCCCTCCAACGCCGACGAGGGCATCCAGAACCAGCTGCTCTATTTTGACACCAAGGACTACGGCTACACCCCGGAGCAGACCATCGCCAACCTTTACCTGCGCTGGGACGGAATGCCCACCGAATACCGGGACTACAAATACGACCCCGAAAAGGGCTTTTTGATCGACACCGAGACGCAGACCAAAGGCATTTTCTATTTCCAGATGCCCGCCGACCAGGAGGGCCTCACCGAAAACACCGTCTTTACCCTGACGTATGAGATCACCGCCGGCCCCCACGCCGGCACCCACACCTTCCTGTTCACCTTTGTGCCCCGCAGCGGGTGCAACGCCATCAAAATGGACAATCTGTGGGAGGATGCGGGCGAAGTCTGGACCACCTACCAGGCCGCCGCGCCCGAAGAAACCCGCAGCGTCTACTTCAACAACGCCGTCACCGCCTTCGGCAAGGTGCAGGTGGTGTTTGGGAAGAAGGAGAATGGCAAGATTGAGTGGATGAACGGCGAAGCTGTGCTGGATGCTTCCTGGGCGGAAGGACGCCGGGCGAACAACAATGTGGATAAATCTACATATAGCAGCTGGGGCAAGGGCTGGTTGAACATGAGCCAGATGGACGGCAACCAGATTGGCGAACACACGATCCCGGCCAATGTATGGGGCTTTACGGACGTCCCGGCCGAGTACACCCATGTGATGTTCCGCGGGGCATTGAATGCCAACGCCAGCGATGCAGATGGTAAAAATTTCTGGTTTTCGCCGTGGCTGGAAATCAACGCGACCTATACCAACCCCTGTTTCTTTGCCTACCGGTATTTGGATGCAAACACGGCAGGGAGTGCCGACAAGGAGGGCAATGTCGAACTTGGCGACCGCAACTACCTGGACGGCAAGTGGGGCTCGGCACTGGAAATCTACAGCCTGGGGGACAGCAGCGCCAAGGTGCCTGCGGGGGAATTCTCCACCCAGGACAATACCTACTATGCCACCGCCACCCTCTATGACTACTATTCCCTGTGGGAGCAGTCGGGGAAGCCCATTACGGAGGCTCCGGCCGGTTATGACTACAACAAACAGGGCGTGCTGCTGAACATTGGCATCAGCAAATATTTCGAAGAACTTGACGGCGCCACGGCGGATACGTCCACCCGTACACCGCTGTATTTCGGCGCTGGTAACATGAGAAATACAGATGTGTCAGGTGACTGGTCCTGGTATAGCTACCTGTCGAACAGCTTCAAACAGTTCAACACCCTGTACGAAATGAACAGCCAGCTGTACAACAACACGGACCACGCCAACGTGTGGGCGGAAAACGACGGTTCCCGCCGCGGTCTGGTGGATACAAGCCTGACCAACGACACCCTGACCCAGAACGGCCACGCGGCCCCCTATTTCAGCGAGACCTTCCTGCGGGGCGACAACGCCCTGGACATCACGCTGGGCAGCGTCTACAGCAACATCCGCTTCCCCTTCACTCAAAACGAGAACGGATACTGGGAATACGACAGCAGCACGGAAGGCCGCACCCTCAAACAGGACCCCGACGGGACCTATTACATGGATAAGACGGGTGCGTTTTATCTGGACCATGGCAGCGAGCAAGAGCCTGTAATCGTTGCCGCCTATATGCCGTTCAGCCAAGCCAGCACAGACTATGGCGCTACGGAAGCAACTGCTGTACGCAAAGAACAACTCAACTACATGTTCGGCCAGCGCCTTGACCTGACCTTTACCGTGCCCGAGGGCGGCAAGGTCAACATGGCGGATCCGGGGGAAGAGGAAGACATGCAGCCTGTGACCTTCGAATTCCAGGGCGACGACGACTGCTGGATCTTCATTGACGGGCAGTTGGTGCTGGATATGGGCGGCATCCATGACGCCGTGCGCGGCACCATCAATTTCGCCACCAATACATGGAGCCTTTACCGGGACCTGAATAACAATGGCGGTGTGGAGGATACGGGTTCGCTTCTTACAGGCACCGCGGGCACCCTCCCCAGCTCCGGCACCTTCACCTTCAACAACCAGGACTCCACCCACACCCTCACAATGTTTTATATGGAGCGCGGTCTCAATGCCTCCAACCTCAAACTCACCTTCAACTTCCCCCAGCAGAACACCCTGCGGGTGACCAAGGAGGTGGATACCTCCGGCGTCGATTCACTCTTTGCCGACGCGATGGAAAACCTCGGCAGCTTCGAGATCGAACTGCAGACCATGGCCACCTCGGGCATCCCGCTGGACGTGAAAAACTCCGCCGGCTATGTCCAGACCGAAAGCAAGGCCCTCTACACCCCCACCGGCGGGACCGGCGGGACCTTCGAACCGCCTGACGAGGACGCCGGCGGCTCCGCCATAGTCAAGACCGATGACGGCGGCTACCTGGAAGTCACCCAGCCCACAGGCTGGGAAACCGACCCGCCGCCCGACGCGAATGACCCCAACGCCAACAACCCCTGGCTGACCCTCCGCCCGCCAGGTGGCACCATCGACCTGAGCCCAACAAGCGGCGAGAAATACGCCTTCCTGGAACTGGAACTCTACAACGCCACCCAGAACAACCGCGGCGGCGACCTGTACATCCAGATGCAGGACAAGGCCGGCACCACCGTCTTCGGCACCGCCCGCACCCTCGGCTATATGAAGGAAGCCAACCTCTTCCTGCCCAACGCCCGGTCGCTGGTGCGCATCTCGCTGGATGCCCTGGTCGGCAATACAAAATTTGACCTCTCCCAAGTCACCGCCGTGCGCATCGCCCTGAAAAACGGCACCGGCGACGGCGAGCACTACCGCCTGTACAGCGCCAAGTTCGGCACCGAATGGAACGTCCAGCTGTCCACCGGCTTCTCGGTGGGGGACGACCAGATCTCCGACTATGGCTCGCTGAGCGATAACGGCACCGGCACCTACAGCGGCACCTACCGGCCCGCCAACGGCGCCTGGTACACCCGCCAGACCCGGGACGAGGGCGGCAGCGTCAGCGAAAGCGTGGCCAGCGTCGTGCAGGGCGGGCAGTTCAGCCTGGCCGACGACCAGACCGCCGTCTTTACCGACAAATTCCGGGTAGGCAGTTACATCCGCCTGCAGGAGATTGTGGACCCGAAACTTTTCAAAACCACCTGGTCCATCCGGGAAAACGGCGAGCCGGTCAGCTACAACTCGCTGCTGCCCAACCGCCCCGACGTGGAAAAGGTCAAGAACCCCGATGATTGGGGCTTCACCCACGGCGAGACCCCGCTGGAAAACCAGGAGGACACCGCGCCGGATGACGGCCGGACCGAAGTGGTGGATTCGGGCACTTTCAACAAAGGCGAAGACGGCTTCGTCTACCGCAGCTACCTTTACCCCGACAACAACGAGAACCTCCCCATTGACCTGGAAGTGGTCTTCCACAACACCATGCGCACTGGCAGCTTTACCATCGTCAAGCAGCTGGATAAGAGCATGGGGGTCGAGCAGGCCAACGGCGATCTCCGCTGGCCGAAGGGCACCTACACCTTCGATGTGTATTACACGAACATCGCAGGCCGCGCACTGGAACAGTACCTGCCCGCCCAGACGAGTGTGGAAGGGGTGGGCGACCACTATGTCCATCAGGTGGTGACGATCACCACCCGTGAAACAGACGGCCAGGGCGAATACCAGATGACAGGGGTGCCGGCCGGCACCGAGTACATCATCCGGGAGCGCCCCTCCAACGGCGCCACGCTGGTGAAGTTGGAAGCGAAGAATGCCGAGGGCTCCGTGCAGGGTGTGGACAAAAACGTTGATGGCGAAGACGCCTACTCCAACGCCTACATCCAATACACGACCGCCGAGGTCACCGCAGAAAACCCGGAACCCACCTACACCTTCACAAACAAAAACGAGCCCTTCATCATGGAGGTGCAGAAGGAATGGGTGGGGGATCCGCCCACCAATGTGACCGAAATCCGGATCCAGGTCATGCGTCGGCAAGCCGGCAGCGACGAGGAATGGGAGAATGTGACCAAAGACTTCTTCGGGGAACCTTCGGGGTATATCACGCTGACGCCGCCCAAGGACGGCGGAAGCGTATGGACTGCGGAATCCAAGGCGCAAATGCCCATCTACCCCACCGCCGGCGAGGACGGCGAGGACGAAACCATCCTCTACGAATACAAAATCGTCGAGATCGGGGTGGGGCAGGATAAACTGGCCGGCTACCGGGTGGAATACACCGAGGAGAAAGGCGATTCCGCCGAAGGCGAGACCCGGGTCATCACCTACAAAGCCATCAACAGCCCCACCGGCCTGACGCTGCAAAAGACCTGGCTGGACAACGAGAACCGGGATGGTAACCGCCCCGACGCGGTGCGGGTGAAGCTGCAGCGCTCGTCCGACTACGACCCGACCGACCCCGCAAAGGCCAACTGGCAGACCATCGATGAAAAAGGCAATCTGGTCCCGGACAAGGACACAGACAGCGACGCCGACTACATCACCCTGGAAAAACCCAACTGGAACCACACGCTGGAAGGTCTGCCGGCCTCGGATAGCAATAACAACAACAACCCCTATTACTACCGCCTGCAGGAAGTGCAGGTCCAGGAGGGCGGCAACTGGGTCGATCTGGCCAGCCAGAAGGAGTACGAACCCCAGTACAGCGAGCCGGTCACGCTGGATCAGGCTGCGACCATCACGGTGCAAAACGCACTGCGAAAGGTGGAGCTCAAGATCATCAAGAAGGACGCGACAGACAGCAGCAACCTGCTGGAGGGCGCTACATTCAACCTGGAGCGCCTCAAGCAGCAAAACGGCGAGTGGGTCGTGGATAACGACTGGCGGCCCAACGCCGACGGCACCGACGCCGCCAACGTGCATTACATGACCGAGACCACGGGCGCAAACGGCGAACTGATTTTCGAAAACCTGAGCCCCGGCACATACCGCCTGACCGAGACGGAAGCCCCGGAAGGGGACTATGCGGCGTCCTTCACCCCGGTGGATGTGACGCTGGGGGCCGACGACCTGGGGCGGACCGTGACCATCGAGATCACCAACAGCAAACCCCAGACCTTCACCTTTACCAAGGTGGCCGCCGAGGACAACAGCAAAACGCTGCAGGGGGCCAAGTTCGCGCTGTACCCGCTGGTTTGCGGCGACCAGAACCACGCCCACACCGACCTGCTGGACCCCGAAAACCCCGGCGCCTGCTGGGGCACGGCCGAAGGTGTGATGCAGACCGCCGAGAGCGATGAAAAAGGCACGGTGGTGTTCGAGAAACTGCCGGCCGGCCTCTACCGGCTGGTGGAGACCCGGGCCCCCGACGGCTACGCGCTGCCCACCGGCCAGTGGCAGGTGAAACTGGAAGCGGACGGCACGGCGGAGATCAAGGCCATCGGCAACCCGCCGGCCTTCAGCGAAACGAACGGCAGCTACCGCCTGTTCAACCGCAAGCCCATGGCGATGCCCGGTTCGGGCGGGCGGGGCGTGCCGCGGGCCGCGGCGCTGGGCACCGCCCTGATGGGCGCGGGCCTGTTGACCGCCGGCGCCCAGCTGCGCCGCCGCAAACGCAGGAAAAACCACCCCGCCCGACCCGACCCGTGACCCGGCGCCGGGGGGCAGCCCGCCGCCCCGGCGGCAGACAAAACAGGACCAACAAGGCAAGCGAAAAAAACGAGAAAGGAAGCAGATCATGAAACAGAAACTGAAAGCCCTGGCCTCCCTGTGCCTGGCTCTCGCCCTGACCCTCTGCCTCGCCCTGCCCGCCTGGGCGGCGGGGGGTGATGCTGCGGGCCGGAGCATTACGGAGCAGACAAAGGGCAACATCAAGTTGAACTGGGATCCTGACGACACGGATACGGTCACGTCGGTAACGGCTTATCAAGTGATTCAGGTTGACTATCAGTACCCGACCGACGATGATAATTACGAAGCCCCCAAGGACCCGGAGTTTTTCTGGGTGAATGAAGTGGCGGCCTGGGTGCGGAAGAACTATTCTGACTACATTGGCAAGGTAGGAGACAACGCGGTACAGGAGGCATTTGCCACAACTGCCGATAGCGCAAAAACGCTTGCGGATAGAATGGCTGCCGCTATTCGCCAAGGCAATATCACGTTGACGTCGGTCGGCGAGGATAACTATAATTCGGAAAAGCACACTTTCTCCAACCTGGAAATGGGTTCCTATCTCATTCTGGTGGAAGGCGGCACCAAGATTTACAGTCCTGTTTTCGTTAGTTTGGAACCCGAATGGAGCAAGGACAATGGCTGGACGCTGCCAGCAGAAACTGTCAATGTGACGGTAAAGTCGGAAAACCTTTCCTTGAAAAAGAAAGTGTATGACAAAGAAACTCTGGAAAAAAAGGATTATGATACCGATTCCGACTACGCCCAGGTAGCTATTGGCGATACGGTCACTTATGTGGTTGAAGCGGACGTGCCGAACTATCCGGATAAAGCAATCTCCACGGGCTACAAAATCAGCGATAATCTGCCGGAAGGTATGTCGCTGGGAACCATCACCGTGTACGGGCTTAACGAAAGCGGCAACGCAATAGAATTGGAAAATAACGAACCAGATAAGGCTTATACGGTAACTCAGGAGAATGCGCAGCGGCCCACCGACAATCAGGGCACTCAGGCGGTTGACTTTATCTTGGATTTTACCTATTCGCATATCAAGAAGTATAACAAAATCCGTGTAGTCTATACCGCCACCGCCAACGAAAATATTCAAGTTGTGAGCGATAGAACCACCGGCAACGTCAACACCGCCTACCTCGACTACAACAACAACCCCTATGAAAATCCGGTGGGTGATGAAAAACCTACCTGGAAAACCGCTTCTGACACCGCGACTGTCTACACCTACGGCATCAAGGTGACAAAAACGGATGATAAAAATACCAGCGAACTTCTGGCCGGCGCTGAATTCCAGGTGTACAAAGTTGCCGGTCCCGATGTCGAAATCGCTGAAGATGCAACGCCGTTGAACTTTGTTGCCGTTGATGGCAACGAAGGCACCTACCGTTTCACGGCAGACGAGGGACCTGGTACCCTAGACAAAGTCACAACGATTGATAGAACTTCCGCCACCGACCCCAACCTGACCCTCTCCGGCCTGGATGTGGGCACCTACATCCTCAAAGAGACCAAGGCCCCCGCCGGGTACAACCTGCCCTCCCGCACCTTCAGCGTCACAATCACCGACGACAAGACCATTTCCGCGGGAAATGACAATACTGCGACCACCGACACCCCCAACGGCAAACCCGAGTACACACCGAACGAGGATGGCGCCGACGAAACCGACAGAGCCGACGGGTATGAATGCATCAACATCACCAACACCAAAGGCTTCACCCTCCCCACCACCGGCGGTATGGGCACCGTGCTGTTCACGGCGGGCGGCGTGGTGCTGATGGGCGCCGGTCTGGTGCTGCTGGTGGTGTTCCTGCGCCGCCGCCGCGCCAAGTAAACCGCCCGGACCCCGTACAAACCTGCTTCCCGGGTGTGTCTGAAAAATCCCCGGTACATTCGATTCGCCAGCCACACCCTGACCTTGCTTTGTTTTCAACCGCACAAACCGCACAAGCCGCAAAAGGCCGGGGCCGCCGCCCCGGCCCTTTGCCGTGAAAGGACTCTGCCCCCATGCGTTCCCGCTCCATCGCGCCCTTTGCCGCCGCCCTGCTGCTCTTTGTGGGGGGCGCCGCGGTCTTCTGCTACCCGGCCGTCAGCAGTATGCTGGCCGAGCGCAACCAGGCCCGCGTCGTCCAGACCTACGAACAGACCGTCCAGGCCGAAAGCGAAGCCGACCTGGCCGCCCAGTGGGCCCTGGCCGAAGAATACAACGAAAACCTCGCCGGCGACCCCGTCCACGACCCCTTTGTGCCCGGCAGCGGCTACGCCCTGCCCGACAACTACCTGGAAGTGCTCAACCTGGACGGGGTGATGGGCCGCCTGACCATCCCCAAAATCGACCTGGACCTGCCCATCTACCACGGCACCGACGAAGCCACCCTGCAAAAAGGGGTCGGCCATATCGAGTCCACCTCGCTGCCCATCGGCGGGGAATACCGGCATGCGGTGCTCACCGGGCACCGGGGCCTGCCCAGCGCCGAGCTGTTCACCCGGCTGGACGAACTGGACATCGGGGACGAGTTTTACATCCATGTACTGGACAAGACCCTGGCCTACCAGGTGGACCGCATCCTGACCGTGGAACCCGACGAACTGGAAAGCCTGGTGGCCGAGCCCGGCCGTGATTATGTCACGCTGGTGACCTGCACCCCCTACGGCGTCAACACCCACCGGCTGCTGGTGCGGGGCAGCCGGGTGCCCTACACCCCCGGGCAGGAGCAAGCCGCCGCACCCTCCGCCGCGCTGCCCGGCGGGCGCACCACCGCCCGCTATTTTGTCCTGGGCGTGGCCGCCGGCCTGCTGGCGCTGGCGGCGGCGCTGCTGCTTGTGTGGGGCGTGCGCCGCATCCGTGCGCTGCGCCGGGCCGACCCCGCCGCCCCCGCCGCCCGCCCGACCGGGCCCCGGCCCCCCGCCGACCCCGCCCGACCTGAAAGGAAACGCCATGAATAACCGCACTTCCTGCCTGCTGCCGGTGCTGGCGGTGCTGCTGCTGGCCGCCGGCGCGGCGGTGCTGCTGTACCCCCGCTTTACCGCCTGGCAATACCGCCGCGGCGTGGCGCGCCGGCACGAGACCTTCACCCGGGCCACCCCCGGCGACCCGCTGCTGGAACAGCTCTACCAGGAGCTTGTGCGCCGCAACGAGGAACTGTACGCCACCCGCCAGTCGGAACTCACCGACCCGTTTTCCTACGAGCAGCCGGCGGTCTCGCTGGAGGACTACGGCCTGGAGGATGGGGTCATCGGCTTTTTGCAGATCCCGGCGCTGGACCTGGAACTGCCCATCCTGCTGGGCGCTAACGAGCAGAATCTGGAAAAGGGCGCCGCCCACCTGACCCAGACCTCCTACCCGGTGGGCGGGCCCAACACCAACTGTGTGCTGGCGGCCCACCGGGGCTACTACCGGGCCCCGATGCTGCGGGAGGTGGAGCGGCTGCAGATCGGTGACGCCGTGCGGGTGGAAAATTTCCGCGAAACGCTGGAGTATCGGGTGGTCGAGACCCGAATCATCCAGCCCGACGACGTGCAGGCCCTGCTGATCCAGGACGGCCGCGACCTGCTGACCCTGGTCACCTGCCACCCGCTGGGCAGCAATGCCCAACGATATGTGGTGTACTGCGAAAGAACGGGGGACTGATCCCCCGGGCCCCTTTTCTCTGTGCGGCGCACGCTGCTTTTCTCTTTATTGGCCCTGGCGGGCCTGCCGGGGGCGGTTACTTTGCGGGAAATCCCGCGCCCTTTCGCGCCGCCGCGCAGGCCCTTGCCCCGCTGCCCGCGCTGCGGGCAACCCCGCGCCCCGCCCCGCCGCTCATGCTGCCAAAATCGGCTAGCGGGCCTACCGGGGGCGGTCACTCTGCGGGTAACCCCGCGCCCCGCCGCGCCACGCACGTTGTTTTTTTCTTTATTGGCCTAGCGGGCTTTCCGGCACCCCGCACCCCGCCGGAACCCCCGCACCCTGCCCCGCCGCGCACGTTGCTTTTTTCTTTATTGGCCTTAGCGGGCGTGGCCTTGCGACTTACTTGCCGGGATAACTTTGCGGCCATCTTTTTACCAACATATCGAATTATCGTTGTTCTTTCATGACTGAAAGAACCAAAGGTCCCGCCGTTTCGATGCGGCGGCCGCCGACCAGGGGTCCGCAGGACCCCTGGACCCCCCGCAAGATTGCGTTGCGCGGCCATCCCTGTAGGCTCCTGCCGCGCCGGCCCACCGTAGACGGGCCGGCGCACGACGTGCATCTCCATAGTCCTTACATCGCTGTTTTCATGCAGCGTTGCGGTAGTATTTACGTTTTGGGAGGGTCACTGACCCTCCGCTACAGAGACAAGGGAAACCTTCTCATAAATGGCCGCCATCGTAAAGATTATAGAGACGCACCTTGCGCGGCGCCCCGTCTACGGTGGGGCGCCGCAGCAACCACCAGCGTAAAGGCTATGGAGATGCACCAAGGGCCCCGGCCCGTCTACGGTGGGCCGGGGCTGATGGGCGTAAATATTTGGACGCAAACGAAATCTCACGGGGGGTCCAGGGGTCCCTTGGACCCCTGGTCGGCGTCCACCGCATCGAAACGGTGGGACCTTTGGTTCTTTCGGTCACGAAAGAACAACGATAATTCGATATGTTGTAAAAAAGATGGCCGCCAACTCACCCCGATAACTAACCTACAAGACAAACCTCGCTAAAGCCAATAAAGAAAAAAATCAACGCCCGCGGCGCGGGAGGGTGCGAGATGTCTCGCGGGGTAAGTGGTCCCGGAAAGCCCGCTAGCCAATTTTGGCAGCGTCCGGGGCGCGGCAGGGCGCGGGGTTGACCGCGGGCGACAGGGGAACGGCAGGGGGGAGGCAGGGGGGGCGGGGTGTCCCGCGGTAGGCGCTTCCCGCAGCCGGCTGCAGGCCCTGCCGCAACCCCCCCCGGCGGGGTCAGCCTAGATCGACCCCCGCTTCCCGGGGCAGCGCCCAGCGGGCGGCGCAGTCGGCCAGGGTCTGTTCCAGCCCGCGCACAAAGTAGAAGGTATCCCCGTTCAGCTCGGTGGGCTCGATCAGCTCGGCCCGCACCGGGGTGATGGGGTTCTGCTGCACCATCCGCACCGCCTGGATGTGGGGCAGGTCGGCCTGCACCCCGCACACCGGCGGCCGGCCGGTGCGCAGGGCCTCCAGCGCGTCCAGCAGTTTCTGCATGTAGATGCCCGGCTCCACCTGGTCGTAGTCAAAGGGGGTGCCGTCGGCCATCCGGCCGTGGAAGACCGGCTCCTCCTTGTCGTAGGTGACGGTGGCGTTCTCGAACTCCAGCACCCCCCGCGGCCCCCAGAACTCGGTGCGGATCGGGTGGGCGGTGTAGTACAGGATCGGCACCCCGCCCTCGGTGTGGAAGCGCAGCGCCGCGATGTCGTAGTTTTCGATCTCGGGGTTGGCCCGGTACAGCTCGGCCTGCAGGTCCCGCAGCCCGCAGGCGGCGGGCATCGAATCCCCCAGCAGGAAGGTCAGCAGCTGGAAGTGGTGGGCGCAGGCGTTGGTGAAGGGGCTGTCGAACACCTCCCGCCCTTCGGCGGTGATGTGCCCGGCCCAGTTGTTGCGGCGGTAATACCGCATCCCCCGCCGGAACCCGTGGTACACCGCAAACCGCACCGGCTTGCCGAACCGCCCGGCCAGGATGTCCCGCTTGAAGGCCAGCACGTCCCGCCGGTAGTCCAGCTGATACCCCACCGACAGGAACCGCCCGGCCCGGCGGGCGGCCTGCTCCATGGCGGCGGCCTCGTCCCCGGTCAGGCAGAGGGGCTTTTCACACAGCACGTTGGCCCCGTGGGCCAGGCAGTTCAGCACCATCCGGGTGTGGAAATGCACCGGCGATACCAAAATCGCCAGGTCGGCGCTGTCCCGGGCAAAAAAGCTGTCCAGGTCCGGGTAGACCGGGATGCCCCGCTCTTTCAGCACCGGGAACCGGTCGGCCACGGTGGGGTCGATGTCGCACACCCCGGCAAGCCGGGCCCCCAGGTCGTTTTCGGTCAGGGCTTCCAGATACAGGCGGCCGTAACCGCCCACCCCCACCAGCACCACGCGGGCAGGTTGCTGTTTCATGGCTGCATACCTCCTTCTTCTTCTTCACGCCGGGCACGCCAGACCCGCTCGAACCACAGGTCCCGGTCGGGGATGGGCCGGGCCGGGCGCCGCCGGCTCACGCCGCCGCGTGTCTCGATCACGCCGGGCTCGCCCGGCTCGTTTTCCAGCAGCATCGCGCTGAGCACCTGCCGCTGGGTCACCATCATGTCCCGCAGCCGCAGCCGGCGTTCCCGGTCCACGGCTTCCTTCGGCCCGGATACCGGGGCGGCAGGGTCGAAGGGCAGGGCGGCCGCTTCCAGCGCATCCAGCCGGCCCAGCAGGGCGCGGATGCCCCCTTCGTCCCGCAGGAAGGCCGCGTGGCGGGTCATGGCCTGCTGCAGTTCGGCCAGGGTCGCCCCGGGGTCGCCGGCCGGCAGCCGCAGCGCCGGCAGGGCGGGCAGCCGGGCGGGCAGCGGCCGGCGGCTGCGCAGGATCTGCTGCACCGCCCGCAGCGAACCCACCTGGGTGCTGTTCAGCGCGGTGCCCCCCGGCCGCCGGGCCCCGAAGGTACCCGCCGCCTCGCCGCAGACATACAGCCCCGGCAGGTCGGTCTGCCAGTGGCTGTCCACCCCGACGCCCCCGTTGTGGTGCTGGGCGCAGACCCGCACCTCCAGCATCCGGGCGGCCAGGTCGATGCCATGGCTGCGGTACAGCCCGATGGCCGGCGCGTTGATGGCCGCCAGCCGCTGCAGCGGGGTGGCACCGTCCAGCGCGCCGCATGCCTGCAGGTACGCCCGGGCTTCGCCGCAAAGGGCGGCGGGGTCGTAGCCGGCGGGGTTGCGGCGGTAGTCCATGTGCACCCGGCGGCCCCGGTCGGTCTCGGCTTTGACCAGGATGTCCACCCGGGAGGACCCCTGCGCCCGGGCCGGGTCAAAGGGCCACTGGTAGCCCTTCAGAAAGGTCATGTCGGCGGCCGCGGCGGGGCCCAGGGCTTCGGCCAGGAACTCCCGCTCCACGCCGGCTTGGTCCACCGAGACATACCGGGGAATGGCCTGCTGGTAGCTGCCCGACACATTCCACCGGAACCCCACCGACGCCAGCCCGTACTGCCAGCAGTGGAGGTTGGCGCCCCGGCAGCCGGCCGCAAAGGCCATGCCGCTCATGCCGAACTGGCTGGCCGGGTAGACCCGGTCGGCGTAGATGCCCGCCGGCCCGCCGGTGGCCAGGATCAGGTTGGCGCAGCGCACCGCGAACACCTCGCCGCTGCGCCGGTCCAGGCAGAGCAGCCCGGCCAGGCCGGCGTCGTCCCGCAGGATCTCAAAGGCCAGGGTGTGGTCCAGCACCGGCACCCCCCGGGCGCGGACGCTTTTTTCCAGCGCCTCGGTCATATAGCGGCTGGTCAGCGGCCCGGCCGAGGTGGCCCGGCGGCGGGTGTCGTGGTCGGTCTGGTAGCCCACATACTCCCCCGCTTCGTTGTCGGGGAAGGGTACCCCCAGCCCCACCAGCTTGAAGAAGGCCCGGGCCGAGCCGGCGGCTTCGCACAGGGCGATGTCGCCGTCCACATCCGGCCCGGCCAGGGTGCGGGCCATCTCGCCCACGCTGTCCCCGTCGTCGCCGGCCAGCGAGAGCTTGTAGTAGGTCTGTTTGTCGCTGCCGGTGTTGCGGGAGGTACCGCAGTTCATCCCCTCGGTGATGAGCAGCACCTCCTGCCCCAGCGCGGCCAGCCAGTCGGCGGCGTTGAGCCCGGCGCAGCCGGACCCCACCACCAGGTTGGGGCAGACAAGTTCCCGCATCTCACAACCTCCTCAGCGCAAAGCCGCCGTCGGCGTTGAGCACCTGCCCGGCCGAGTAGTCCAGCAGCCCCGAGCAGCAGGCCAGCACCATGTCGGCCACGTCCCGGGGCTGGCCGAAGCGGGGCACCGGCAGCAGCCCGTCGTCGATCATCTTCTGGTATTTTTCATGCACGACGCTGGTCATGTCGGTGGCGATGATGCCCGGGCGCACCTCGAACACCGGGATGCCCTCGCCGGCCAGCCGCTGGGCGAACAGCTGGGTGACCATCGACACCCCGGCCTTGCTGATGCAGTATTCCCCCCGGTTGACGCTGCCCGCATAGGCGGACAGGCTGCCGATGTTGACGATGCGGGGGTGGTAGTCGGGCAGGGTGTCCCGGCCGGCCAGCATCGCCCGGGCGGCCAGCTGGCACAGGAACATCGTGCCTTTCAGGTTGATGCCGATGACCCGGTCGAAGCTCTCCTCCTCCATGTCCAGCAGGTCCCGGCGTTCCAGCGGGGCCACGCCGGCGTTGTTGACCAGCAGGTCCAGCCGGCCGTACCGGCCGAGCACATCCTCGACCAGCGCCCGGCGGGAATCGCTGTCCCCGATGTTGACCGGGTGGTACCAGGCCCCTTCGGGCAGGCCGGCGGGGGCGGCGGCGCCGGTGCCGCAGTATACAACGGTGTAGCCCCGGGCGGCCAGCGTGTCGGCAATGGCGCGCCCGATGCCCCGGGTGGACCCGGTCACGATGGCGGTTTTCATGGTATGCCTCCTAGAAAGAAGTCTGTAAGTGTGGGGCCGCCCGAACGCCCGGGCGGCCCGGCGCAGACTGTCGAAAAAGTCTAAAACCGTCGCCGTCGGCGGACATGTGCCGACGACGGCGACACCGACAGGGAAATTTTACGCCAAATTGTGTGCGAGGAACGAAGTGACGAGTGCGCGATTTGGCGTAAAATTTTGTCGAAGGGGATACACAAGGGGAAACAGACGCGTTAGGCAATTGCCGTGCGCGGCTGTTGCCCCTTGTGCAGCGTGTCGGGTTTCTCGACACGCTGGGGCTCAGGCCCGGCGCAGCTTGACCCGCAGGCTCAGCACCTGGAAGGGCCGCAGCCGCAGCGGGGCGGCGGGGTCCAGCGGGGCGCCGGCGGGTTCTTCCATCAGGTCGCAGGGGACCAGCGCCTCCACCGGCAGGTCGGTGCGCAGCCGGCAGACCGTGTCGGCCTTCTTGCTCTCATACAGCCGGATCACCAGGTCGCCGCTGCCGTCGTCGGCGGGCTTGAGGGTGTCCACCACCACGTTGGGGGCGTCGGCGGCAAAGGCGCTGAAGGCGGCCAGCCGGCCGGGTTCGGCCAGCAGCGGGTCGTTGAAGGCCGCCGCCTGGCTTACCACCGGCGCCTCGGCAAAGGAACCGGCCCAGGCGGTGAAGCCGTAGCGGAAACTCTGCTCGCCCTGGTCGCTGGCCATCTCGGGGGAGGCCGCGGCCCGCAGCAGGGTCAGCTCGATGCTGTTGCCCTCCACCCCGACGCCGTACTTGCAGTCGTTGAGCACCGCGGCGCCATGGCCGTTGTCGCACAGGGCGGTGTAGCGGTGGTTGCACACCTCGAACCGCTGCTGGTCATAGCCGCGGCTGCGGTGGGTGGGCCGGGGCACATAGCCGAACTGGATCTCGTGGAAAGCCTCCTCGGCCCGCACATCCACCGGGAACTCCACCTTCAGCAGCCGGTGCAGCTCGTGCCAGTCCAGGGTGGTGGCAAACTCCACCACCGGGCTGTCGGCCCGCAGGGTGATGGTCTGGCGCACCGCCGACCGGCCGATCCGCCCGGTCCAGCACACCGACGCCGAAAGCCCGGCGGCCCGGGTCACCGCAAAGGTCTCGCCCTGCAGTTCCTCGGCGGGCTGGTCCCGGTAGTTGCTGTCAATGTCCCAGGCGTCGAACTTGCGGGGCACGTCCTTGTACATCCGCAGGGTGTTCATCGGGCGGCCGGCGGTCAGTTCCCGGCCGTCCAGGGTGTAGCACAGCAGCCGGCCCAGCCGGTCCAGCCGCACCGTCACCCGGCTGTTGCGCAGCACCGCGCCAGTCCCGTCGGCCTCGGCAAAGGCGGCGGGGGCGGCGGCGGGCAGCTCGGCGGGCAGCAGGGTCACCGCGCCCAGCGCCGGCACCCGCACCTTCGCTTCGCCGCCGCACACCGGCACCGCTTCGCCCTCCGGCGTGACGGCGCCGGCGGCAAAGGCTTCGGGCAGGGTCAGCACCTCGGTGCGCTCAAAGCTCCCGCCGTTGAACAGGGTCAGGCCCTCGCCCTCCTCCAGCAAGGCGCGGCGGGCGTCTGCGGCCAGGGCGCCGGCCTTGCGCTGCAGCTCGGCGTGGGCGGCGTTGGCCTCCTTGTAGACCCGGGCAATGCAGGACCCGGGCAGGATGTCATGGAACTGGTTGAGCAGCAGGGTCTTCCACAGCCCTTCGGCGGCCCTGGCGTCGTAGGGGCGGCCGCGCAGGGCGGCCAGGGCGCCCCACAGTTCCAGGTGGTGCAGGGCGTACTCGCTGCGGCGGTTGTTCTTTTTAATGGCCGCCTGGGTGGTGTAGGTGCCCCGGTGGGCGTTGAAGTAGAGCTCGCCGTCCCAGGTGTTGGCCGGGCCGCCCTTTTTGTCCAGCGCCTCAAAAAAGTCCACGGGGTTTTCCATCCGCACCCGGGGCGCGCCTTCCAGGTCCTGCTCCCGCAGGGCGAACTCGATGTCGTCCCGGCAGGGGCCGCCGCCCCCGTCCCCGTAGCCGAAGGGGATCAGGAAATCTTCCAGATGGCGCTTCTGCACCCGGTCCCGCCAGACCCCGCACAGCTCGGCCGGGTCGGTGCGGTAGGTGTAGCTGGTGGGCAGGAAGGAGGTCACCTCGCTGCCGTCCATCCCCTTCCAGGTGAAGTAGTGGTAGGGGAAGGGGTCGCCCTCGTTGTAGCTCCAGAAGATCTTCTGGGTCACCAGGTAGCGCACCCCGCACTGGCCCAGCAGCTGGGGCAGCGCGGCCGAGTAGCCGAAGGTGTCGGGCAGCCAGAGCATCCGGCTGTCCACCCCCAGCTCCTGCCGGTAGAACCGCTTGCCGAAGACCAGCTGCCGCACCAGCGATTCGCCGGAGGGGATGTTGGTGTCCGGCTCCACATACATGGCCCCCTCGGCGATCCACCGCCCGGCCTTGATGGCGGTGCGGATCCGCTCGTACAGTTCGGGGTAATGGTCGCGGCACATCTCGTAGGCGGCGGGCTGGCTCTGCAGGAACCGGTAGTCCGGGTACTGGTCCAGCAGCCGCAGCTGGGCCGCAAAGGTGCGGGCGGTCTTGCGGTGGGTCTCCTGCATCGGCCACAGCCAGGCCAGGTCCAGGTGGGCGTTGCCGATGGCCGACATCCGGGGCGCGGTGCTGCCGTTGCGGCATTCCATCAGCGGCCGCAGCGCCGCCCGGGCGGCCCGGTAGCTCTCGTCCCGGGCTTCGGGGGGCTGCTCAAAGTCCACGATGCGGGTGTAGGTCTCCAGCCCGTCGGCGATCTCGGCGGCCCGCAGCGAATCTTCCGGCAGCTGGTCCATCAGCTGGGCCAGGGTGGTCACGTCCAGCCAGAGCTGGTAGGCGTCCTCGTTCCAGACGCCGTAGCTGCTGGCGCCCATCCGGGTGCGGCGGCCCTCCACCGTCGGGTCGCCCAGCGTGCCGGGCAGCACCGGGCCGGTGGCGCAGGCCCCCACGTCGGGGTAGTAGTGGCCGGCGTACACCTCAAACAGCAGGTCGAACCGGTCGCCGGGCTGGCCGCAGCGGGTCAGGATGTTGTCGCACACCGCGTGGTGGGGCACCGTCACCCAGCCGGCCCGGCGGGTGCCGAAGGCCCGGCCGTTCACAAACAGCGTCGCCTCGCCCCCCAGTTCCAGCTGCATCACGATGGTGCGGCCCCGGGCCTCCTCGGGCAGGCACACCCGGCCGCGGCACCACAGGTACTCCCAGGTATGGCCCCAGGGGGTGCCCGCCTCCACCGGGCGGAACGCCCCGCCGGCGGCCTCGTCGGGGGTCAGGTGGTCCATCGTCGTGAATCCTTCCAGCCGGATCGGCCCCAGCGGACGGTAAAAGTCCTGGGCCAACACCCGCTGCCAATGCGCCAGCCTGTCTTTGTATTCCGAATGCAGCAAGGCCATCGCAGTTCCCTCCTTGAAATTGCGCACAAGGCGCGTGTTTGCTCGGGCGGGGCGGGCGCCGGCGCCGCTCGGGCCCCGGCGCGGGCCGCCCTGCGCCCCCTATCGTTAGGGTGTATCTGATAAATCAAAAGTGCTGGAAAATTCGCTAAAAAGCGGCGAATACAAGGCGCGAGACCGCAGGAATACTTGATGTATTCCAAGGTTGAGCAACGCAGTAGACGCTGCTTTTTAGTAGAATTAGACAGTGCTGGGGATTTTTCAGATACACCCTAAGCATAGCGAAGCCGGCGGAAATACGCAAGACATAAATCCGTAGAATTTGACTAAAATACCGACATTGCACAGGGATCTTTTGTCTCAGCCGCCCAAAACCGGCCCCGCCGCCCCCCGGCCGGCCGCCCCGCAGGCCGAAAAAACGACCCGGAAAGGGGCACTTGACCCATCTTGTCGGAAAAATGGCAGAAGAAACCGGAAATCTGGATTGACGAACCGGTGGGGGCGTCGGTCATACTTAATAAGATAGAGAGTCCGTTACCCGGCCGGCGGGCGCGGGATTGCAGGCGGCGGCGGGAAGGGTTACAATAAAACTTACCCCCGACGGAGGGGTTACAATATAACTCACCCCCGATGGCGGGGGCAAAATAACCGGGACGCCCGGGAAGGAAGGCCCCACGATGGAACGACTGACCGAACTGCTGCGCAACCTGCGGGTGCGCACCAAGTTTTTGCTGATCCTGCTGCTGGCCACCGCCCTGGTCAGCGCCGCGGCGCTGGGCGCGGTGCATATCCCGATGAAAGCCTACGACGACCGGCTCTACCAGAGCAGCGCCCAGACCATCGCACTGTTTGCCGAGCAGATCCAGAGCGAGCTGCAGGACTTTGAGGCGATCAGCTACCGGATCCTGGCCGACAACACGCTGCAGAAAAACCTTTCGATCATGAAAAGCACCTCCCCCGGCACGGTGGCCTGGGTCAGCGCCCAGACCGAGGTGGCCAACCGGGTGGCCTATTTCGGGCTGTGGTTTTCCAACACCGTCATCTTCCGCCTCAAGACCGAGGGCGGGCGCAGCTACGGGCAGTTTTTCAGCTCGGCGGTCAACGACGACGAGCTCACCGCCGAGCGCATCGAGCTGGCCGAAAGCCTGGACGGCCGACTGACCTGGGTGGTGGCCGACGGGCAGAAACCCCAGCTGTTCCTGCTGCGGGGCATCCGGGAGATGCAGGGCCCCTCGCTGGACACCCTGGCCACCATGCTCATCGAGGTGGATTTCCCCGCCCTGGTGGAGCAGTACCGGGGCGCCATGACCCGGCTGGGCTCGCCGCTGCAGTGCGCGATCTACCGGGACGGGGTCTGCCTGTATGCCAGCAACGAGGCGGTCAGCGCGCTGCAGCCCGGCGCCAACGGCTACACCCGCATGAAGCTGGACGGCCAGGACATGCTCTGCGTGCGGTACACCGGCACCGACGGCATGCAGTACGTCACGCTGGTGGACTACGGGCCCATCAGCCGCCGGGTGTTTGCGGCGGTGTGCATCACGGCGCTGGTCATTCTGGCGGCCACGGTGCTGGCCATGGTGGTCAGCGGCTGGCTGATGACCAACGTGCTCAACCACCTGCAGGTGCTGCTGGAAAAGTTCAATGACTTTGCGGCCACCGGCCGCCCGGTGTCGGCGACCGACCTGCGCTACCAGAAACGGCTGGACGAGATCGGCAGCCTGCACCGCCGGTTTGACTGGATGACCCGGGAATGGGACCGGATGACCCGCGAGCGGGAGGAGCAGCAGCGGCTTTTGCAGGAAAAGCAGATCCAGCAGCTGCGGGCCCAGATCCGCCCGCATTTCCTGTACAACACGCTGGAGTCCATCTACTGCCTGGCCCAGAACGCCGGGGACGAGCGGATCGCCACCATGACCGACGCGCTGGGCAAGCTGCTGCGGGCTTCGCTGAATGACAAGCGGGACATCGTCACGGTGGCCGAGGACCTGCAGATCACCCGGGAATACCTGCGCATCCAGCTGATCCGCTACGGCGACCGGCTGCAGGTGGAGTATGGGGTGGAGGACCAGGTCATGGACTGCCGCATCCCGGCCATGACCATCCAGCCGCTGGTGGAAAACGCGATCCACCACGCCGCCGAACACATGCTGGACACCTGCATCATCCGCATCACCGGCCGGGTGGAACCGGACGGCGTTGACCTGGTGGTGGAGGACAACGGCCCCGGCCTGGATGAAGACATCCTCGCCAAGCTGGAATCCGGCGCCGTCAAGCCGGAGGGGCTGGGCATCGGGATGCGCAACATCCACCGGCGGGTGCAGTACGCCTTTTCGGAGGAATACGGCCTGCGGGTCCGCTGCGGGGACGGCCGCACCCGCATCATCGTACACCTGCCGGACACCCGCCCCGGGCGCTGACCTTGCCCGAACCGTTCACCCACAAGCCCCGCCCCCGGCCCTGCCGCCGGACGGGTTCGAAACAGGAGGCTTTCCATGTACAAACTGTTGCTGGTAGACGACGAACCGATCATCCGGGAAGGGCTGGAACAGATGATCGACTGGGAAAAACTGGACCTGAAGCTGACCGCCTCCTGCGCCAACGCCATCACGGCACTGGACAGCATGATGGACGACATGCCGGACATCCTGCTCACCGACATCCGGCTGCCGGGCATGAGCGGGCTGGAACTGGTCAGCCGGGCGGTGGCCCTGCACCCGATGCTGCAGACCATCGTGCTGTCCGGGTACGATACCTTCCAGTACGCCCAGCAGGCGCTGAAGTACGGCGTTATTGAATACCTGCTCAAACCCTGCAGCCAGCAGGAACTGGAAAACGCCCTGGCCCGGGCCTGCCTGGCCATCGACCGGCAGCGGAAAAAGGTGCTGTACCTGTACGACGAGCGCCGCCGGCGGATCAAAAGCCTGGTGGACAGCCTTGCCGCCCTGCGGGACGGCGACCTGGACGCCGCCCAGATCGAAAAGCAGGTCCATGAGCTGGCCAAAACTGTCGAGGACCCCAGCATCCTGCAGGAAACGCTGATCTCGGTGGTGACCAGCAGCATGGGCGCCGGCCAGACCGAGTGGGGCATGAACATCATCACCGATGCGCTGCGCAGCCAGGGGTCGCTGGAACAGCTGGTGGCCCGCAGCCTGATCCGGCTGCGCAAGGAGGGCGCCGCGCCCCGGGGCAACGACTTTGTGCAGCAGATGACCAGCTATGTGAACACCCACTACGCCGACGAGGCGCTGTCGCTGCAGTACATTGCCGACAAGGTGGTGTATATGAACGCCGACTACATCGGCCGGGAGTTCACCCGGGCGGTGGGGCAGAAGTTCAGCACCTACCTGCTGGGGGTGCGGATGGAGCACGCCAAGATGCTCATGCGCAGCGACCCTTCGCTGCACAGTTACGAGATCGCGGAAAAGGTGGGCCTTGGCAAAAATCCCCATTATTTCAGCCAGCTTTTCCGCAAATATACCGGCCTGACCCCCAAGGAGTTCCGCAAGCAGCAACAAGAAGGGGAAGGTTGATTTTTCGCCCCCGGCCCCCGTCCGGGGGCTTTTTGCGGCCTGCGGCCGCACCCCTCGCCCGCCGGCGCCGCCTTCTTTGCGGGAAACCCCGCGCCCGCCGGCGCCGCTCTCTTTGCGGGCAACCCCGCACCCTGCCGCGCCGCTCACGCTGCCAAAATCGGCCTAGCGGGCCTACCGGCACCGCGCACCCCGCCGGAACTCTCACACCCCGCCCCGCCGTCAGCGCTGCATTTTCTCTTTATTGGCCTAGCGGGCGTGGCCGTGCAACTTACTTGCCGGGATAATTTTGCGGCCATCTTTTTAACAACATATCGAATTATCGTTGTTCTTTCATGACTGAAAGAACAACGATGCAACGAGAAGATGGTAAAAAAGATGGCTGCCAAGTTAAAAAGGCAAGTAAGTTACAAGACCACCCCGCGAAATCCAATAAAGTAAAAAATTCAACATGCACAGCAGGGGAGGGACGCGAGGGCAACGGGGCGAAAGCCCCAAAAATCGTACCCCAACCCTCCCAAACAAGCAAAAATCCGCCTTTTTGGTGGTTTTGACGAAATCGGCACCGGAAAAACGGACAAAAAAATCAAGTTTTTGAATTCTTTTTTGGACAAATTTTGGCTATAATGTGAACAACAAAGACAAGCACGGACAAAACAGAAAGCCAAGGTGCTGAAAAACAAGCGCAGCAACGCTGGATTTCTGCGTGTGGGTGAGGCGAACCCCGCGCCGGATGCGCGCTTTGGCGACCTGCACAGGCCGTGCCGAAATTTACGGAGGTGTACCCATGAAAAAGAAAAGAATCTTTGCATCCCTGGCAGCGACCATGATGGTGGCCGGTCTGCTGGCCGGCTGCGGCGGCGGCACGTCTTCCACCGCCGCCAGCGGCGACGGCACCGCTTCGGCGGCCACCGGTGAAGCGGCCGATCCGGCCGCCGCTTCCGGCGACTCCGGCAAGACGGTGCTGAACGTGCTGTGGTGGGGCTCCCAGACCCGGCACGAGCAGACCACCGCGATGCTCGAAAAGTTCGAGGAACTCAACCCCGACATCGACGTGGTCATGGACTACTCCGACTGGGACGGCTACTGGACCAAGCTGCCCGCCCAGGTCGCCGGCGGCCAGACCCCCGACGTCTTCCAGATGGACTACGCCTACCTGGCCCAGTATGTGGAGAACGGCGTCCTGGCCGACCTGACCCCCTACATTGAGGACGGCAGCCTGGATATGAGCAACGTGGAGCAGAGCATTCTCGACTCCGGCAGCATCGACGGCAAGACCTACGCCATCTCCACCGGCACCAACGCCCCGGTCATGCTCTACCGCAAGGATGTCACCGACGAGCTGGGCATCGAAATGCCGATGAACCCCACCATGTCCGAGTACTGCGAGATCTCCAAGCAGGTGTATGAGGCCACCGGCCTGCGCGACACCTTCGTGACCAGCTGCTCCGCCGACACCCTGCGCTTCCGTCTGCGCAACTACGGCATGAACCTGTACAACGAGGACGCCACCGCCCTGGGCTTTGACGACCCGCAGTACATCGTGGATATGTGGCAGCTGGCCCTGGACGCCCAGAACGAGGGCTGGGGCATGAAACCCGGCGAAGAGACCGCCACCACCGCTTTTGACTCGATGATTAACGACTCCTGGAGCCGTTACCAGAACTCCAACGAGCTGCAGGCTTACCGCGACGCCACCGGCAAGGACATCAGCATGGTCATGATCCCCAACACCGATGATGCAACCGCTTCCGCCACCTATCTGAAGCCCGCCATGTTCTGGTGCGTCGGCGCCGACAGCGATGTGAAGGAAGCTGCCGTCCGCTTCATCGACTTCTTTGCCAACAACGAAGCCTGCTACGACATCGTCGGCATCGAGCGCGCCGTGCCCATCTCCTCCGCCATGCGTGAGTATGTGGCTCCCACTCTGGACGAAGTCAGCCAGGAGGTTGTCGAGTTCATTGACTACGTCAGCCAGCCCGACATGGCTTCCCCGCTGATGAACCCCGACCCGGATTCCCACACCGAGATCGCTGACCTGCTGGGCCAGTACTCCGAACAGGTCCGCTACGGCCAGCTCACCGACCTGCCCACCGCCGCCCAGCAGTTCATGGACGAGGCCAACCAGATCCTGGCCGACGCCGCTGCCTCTGCGGAATAACCCCGACCGTCTTCCCCCGTGACCGGGCATGAACCGCTTACTCTCCCGGAGGCCCGACACGGAACCCTGAACCCTTGCGTCGCGCCGAAGGAACACCGCCTTCGGCGCGACCTTTTTAGGGGGCAGACCTTACTTTGCACGAAAGGAGCCATCGCCATGAAGAAGAATGCCGCAGCCCCGCGCAAGCTCAGCACCCTGCTGGACCGGGACAACGTGGCGGGCTATGTGTTCATCCTGCCGTTCATCATCGGTGTGATCGCATTCACCGCCATCCCGTTCTTCACTTCTCTGTACCTGGCCTTTACCGAATACAACGTCCTGTCGGACCCCAAGTGGGTGGGCCTTGCCAACTTCAAGGAAATGTTCTTTGAGGACGATCTGTTCTGGACCTCCTTCTGGGTCACCTTCAAGTTCGCCTTCATCCAGGTGCCCATCAAGCTCACGGTGGCCCTGCTGGTGGCGCTGGTGCTGGCCAAGGCCACCAAGGCCACCAGCTTCTACCGGGCGGCCTTCTACATCCCGTCGCTGATGGGCGGCAGCGTGGCCATCGCCCTGCTGTGGAAGCAGCTGTTCAGCCCCCGGGGCGTCGTCAACCAGATCCTCGGCTTCCTCGGCCTGCCGGACGACACCGCCTGGCTGGGCGACCCCAAAACCGCCCTGGGCACCCTGATCGCGCTGGGCGTGTGGCAGTTCGGCTCTTCCATGCTGATCTTCCTGGCGGCCATCAAGAACATCCCCCAGAGCTACCACGAAGCCGCCATCGTGGACGGCGCCGGCCCGGTCAAGCGGTTCTTCTCCATCACCCTGCCGATGCTCACCCCCATCATCTTCTTCAACCTCATCAACCAGGTGATCGGCGCGTTCCAGGCATTCAACTCCAGCTACCTGATCACCCAGGGCAAGCCGCTGAACACCACCCTGTACTACGGCGTCCACCTGTACAACAAAGCATTCGACCAATTTAAGATGGGATATGGCTGCGCCATGGCCTGGTTCATGCTGCTGGTCATCGCCTTCTTCACCGCGCTGATCTTCCGTTCTTCCAGCGCGTGGGTCTACTATGAATCGGAGGGGAAGTGAAACCATGGCGATCAACAACATTGCGCACAGCGTCTCGGCCCAAAAACGCATCAGCACCGTGGTGTATCATGTGCTGATGGTCCTCGCCAGCTTTGCGATGCTCTACCCGGTGCTCTGGCTGATAGCGTCCTCCTTCAAGCCCAACGGGGACATTTTCTCCACCGCCACCTCGCTGATCCCCCAGAACTTCACGCTGGAACACTACATCAATGGCTGGAAGGGCTTCGGCGGCTACAGCTTCGGCAACTTCTTCACCAACTCTCTCTTTGTGGCGATCCTCTCCTCCGTGGGCATGGTCTTCTCCTCGGCGGTGGTGGCCTTCGGCCTGGCCCGGGTGAAGTTCAAGGGCCGCAACTTCTGGTTCGTGCTCATGATCGTCACCATGATGCTGCCCGGCCAGGTCATGATGATCCCCCGGTTCGTGCTGTACAACGCCATGGGCTGGGTGGGCACCTACGCCCCGATGATCGTCCCCAACTTCTTTGCCAGCGGCTTCAACATCTTCCTGATCATGCAGTTCATCCGCGGCATCCCCCGGGATATGGACGAGGCCGCCAAGATCGACGGCTGCAGCTGGTACGGCGTCTTTGCCCGCATCATCCTGCCGATGATCGTCCCCTCGCTGGTCACCGTCGGCGTGCTGACCTTCATGGCCAGCTGGGAAGACTTCATGGGCGCGCTGCTCTACCTGAACAAGCCCGCCATGTACACCGTGGCCTACGCACTCAAGATGTTCAATGACAGCTCCATGTCCGACTACGGCGCCACCTTCGCCATGTCCGCCCTCTCGCTGGTACCCATCATGATCATCTTCTTCTTCTTCCAGAAAAACCTTGTGGAAGGCATCAGCATCCAGGGCCTCAAGGGCTGAGCCATCCCCCCGAACCAAACCATACAGGAGGAACCCCGCATGTCCAACATTGACCGTCTGCCGGCGATCCCGCTGATCGCATCGGACCCGTATCTCTCCATCTGGATGCCCGCCGACACCCTGACCCGGACCGACACCTGCCACTGGAGCGGCCCGGCCAAGCCGGTGCGGGGCACCCTGACCGTGGACGGGCACAGCGCTCGCTTCCTGGGCGCCGGGCCGGAGCCCGAAGCCGCCCTGACCGAGCTGAAGGTCACCGCCACCCGCACCCGCTTTGTCAGCGAGTTCGGCGGCGTGCGGCTGGAAGCCTGCTTCGCCACCCCCGCCCTGCCCGATGACCCCGACCTGCTGAGCATGCCGGTCACCCTCGTCACCCTGCGGGCCGAAGCCGCCGACGGCGCCCCCCACGCGGTCAGCGTGCGGCTGCACCTGTCCGACCGGCTTTGCTACGAAGGGGAGATCCGCCCCGCCATGGACGGCGGCACCCTGCAGCTGGACGGCGCCCCCGCCGCCTGGTGCGGCCAGCGCACCCAGAAGCCGCTGAGCCATTCCGGCGACCATGTGACCATCGACTGGGGCTACCTCTACCTGGCCGGCCCCGGGGCCGAGGCGGTGGGCGACGGCGTTCAGGCCGTCTTCCCGCTGACCCTGGGCGGCGAGGCGGCCCGGCTGGTCATCGCCTATGACGACATCGCCTCCATCAACTATTTCGGGGACCTGTGCAAGCCCTGGTACCGCCGCCACGGCGCCCAGATCACCGACGCCATCCGCACCGCCCAAAAGGACTTTGACGGCATCCTGGGCCGCTGCGCCCGGATGGACGACACCGTCGAAGCCGAGGCCCTGGCCGCCGGCGGCCAGGACTATGCGGCCCTTGCCAACGCGGCCTGGCGCCACACCTTCGCGGCCCACAAGCTCATCGCCACCCCCGCCGGGGAGATGGCCCTGCTCTCCAAGGAAAACGACTCCAACGGCTGCATCGGCACGGTGGATGTGAGCTACCCCTCCATCCCGATCTTCCTGCACTATGCCCCCGAGCTAGTCAACGCCCTCTGCCGCCCGGTGCTGGAATTCGCCTCCATGCCGGTGTGGACCGACGACTTCGCCCCCCACGACGTGGGCCGCTACCCGCTGGCCACCGGCCAGGTCTACGCCGCCCGCCGCCATGTGGACCGGCTGGAGACCTACCCCCCCTACTACCTCTACCCGGCGGGCACCGATGTCTGGGACCCCCGCTATCAGATGCCGGTGGAGGAATGCGGCAACATGCTCATCATGCTGGAAGCCGCCCGCGCCTTCGGCGCCGACAAGGCCCTGGCCGACAAATACCGTCCGCTGCTGGACAAATGGGTGCAGTATCTGGTACAGTATGGGGAGGACCCGGACGAACAGCTCTGTACCGATGACTTTGCCGGCCACCTGGCCCACAACGTCAACCTGGCCGCCAAGGCCATCGTGGGCGTGGCCTGCTACGCCCGCCTGACCGACCGGCCGGACTACCTGGACAAAGCCCGGGGCATGGCCGCCCGGCTGATGGAAAAGATCGGCCCCGGCGGCAACACCCCCCTGACGCTGGACGGCCATGGCTGGAGCATGAAGTACAACCTGCTGTGGGACAAGGTGCTGGGGCTGGGGCTGCTGCCTGACTCCTTCTACACCGCCGAGCTGGCCAGCTACCTGCCCCGCATCAACACCTACGGCCTGCCGCTGGACTCCCGCGCCGACTACACCAAGTCGGACTGGATCTGCTGGGTGGCGGCCATGACCCGGGACCCGGCGGTGCGCCAGGCGCTGCTGGCGCCCATCGCCCGCACGCTGCGGGAAACCACCACCCGGGTGCCCTTCTCCGACTGGTATGACACCAAGACCGGCCGGTACGAACACTTCATCGCCCGCAGCGTGCAGGGCGGCATCTACGCGCTGCTGCTGCAGTGACCAAAACGGGAAGGAATGACCCATGACGACCCCGCTTGTCTCCCCTGAAGGGAGGGCGTTGGACCTGCCCCCCCGCCCGACCCCGGTGGTCCGCCCCGGCGAATTCCGCTTCGCCGCGGCCGGCCTGGCCCACGGCCACATCTACGGCATGACCCGCGGCCTGCTGGAAGCCGGCGCCACCCTCACCGCCGTCTGGGACGAAGACCCCGCCCTGGTGGCCGAGTTCTGCCGCGCCTTCCCCCAGGCCCGCCCGGCCCGCTGCCTGGACGAGCTGCTGGACGACCCCGCCCTGGCCCTGGTGGCCAGCGCGGCGGTGCCCGCCGACCGCTGCGGGCTGGGTTTGCGGGTGATGGAGGCCGGCAAGGACTATTTTGTGGACAAGGCCCCCCTGACCAGCCTGGACCAGCTGGCCGCCGCCCGGGCCGCCGCCGCCCGCACCGGCCGCAAGTACATGGTCTATTACTCCGAACGGCTGCACAGCGAGGCCGCCACCCTGGCCGACTGGCTGGTGGGCCGGGGCGCCATCGGCCGGGTGATCCACATGGAGGGGTTCGGCCCCCACCGGCTGGGCGCCGCCCGGCCCGGCTGGTTCTACAGCAAGGCGCGCACCGGCGGCATTCTGTGCGACATCGGCAGCCACCAGCTGGAACAGTTCCTCCACTTCACCGGGGCCGAGCGGGCCTGCATCACCTCGGCCCGGCGGGCCAACTACGCCCACCCCGATCACCCGGAATTCGAGGATTTCGGCGACTGCACCGCCACCGCCGCCAACGGGGCCACCGGCTACTTCCGGGTGGACTGGTTCACCCCGGCCGGGCTGCGCAACTGGGGGGACGGCCGCACCTTCCTGCTGGGCACCGAGGGGTATATCGAGATGCGCAAGTACATCGACATCACCGCCCCCGAGATGGTGGAAAACACCGTCCTCTGGGTGGACGGCGAGGGCGAGCACCGCTTCAACGCCACCGGGCAGGTGGGCTGCCCCTTCTTCGGCCGGCTGATCCGGGACTGCCTGGACCGCACCGAGACCGCCATGACCCAGGCCCACGCCTTCGCCGCGGCGGAACTCTGCCTGCAGGCCCAGGCGATGGCGGACCGGTCCGCCGCGCAGGCGGCTCCCGGCCGCCCCTGACCGCCCGCTTTGGCGGACGGCGCCCCGGCGGCCCGACCCCGAAAAGACAAACGGAAAACAAACCGGCAAACCCCCGCCCCCGGCGCTGCTTGCGCCGGGGGCGGGGGTTTGCTGTTTCTTTGGAGAAAGGCGGGGGGAGAAAGGCAGGGGGCGAAACCGCCGCTTACCGGTCCACCACCAGCCGGCCGTCCCGGGTGAAGCGGGCGGGGGAGAGGAAGGCGATGCGGTCGGGGCCGGTGGCCTCGGTGCGGCCGTGGTAGCAGATCATCAGCTGCCCCTGCGCCGTGGTGAACAGGCAGCTGTGGCCGGTGCCGGTCACCACGCCGCCCCGTTCCAGGATCGGGTTTTCGGCGGCCTTGCGGTAGGGGCCCAGCGGGTGGTCGGCGGTGGCGTAGCCCACCGCATAGTCCGGCCCGCCGAAAAAGTTGGCCGAGTAGGTCATGTAATACCGCCCCTCATGCCGGCACAGGTAGGACCCCTCGTTCCAGCGGCGGCCGGTGGCGGCGGCGCTGCGGCCCTCCCAGGGCTGTTCGGGGCGCAGCAGCAGCACCGGGTCGCCCACCGTGCCGGAAAAGTCCGGCCGCAGCCGCACGCCGTAGATCCAGCTTTCCTCCAGCCCGTCCACCGAATGTTCGTAGCAGCAGCGGGAGTAGTAGAGGTAGTAGGCCCCGTCCTCCGCATACAGGTTGGCGTCGATGACCGGGTAGCCCGGGTCAAAGATCGGCCGGTCGGAAAGGTCGGTGAAGGGGCCGGCCGGGCTGTCGGCCACCGCCGCCCCGATGCGGAAATTCTCCAGCGCGCCGGTGGGGTTCTCCTTCCAGTCGGCGCTGTAGAACAGGTAGTACCGCCCGTCGATCTCATAGCATTCGGGCGCCCAGAAGCAGCCCACCCCCCAGCGGGCGGTGGCCTTGCTCAGCGCGGTGCCGCACCGCTCCCACCGGGTCAGGTCCGCCGAGACATACACCGGGAACTCGTCGCCGGCTTCGCTGGTGCAGTACAGGTAGTACCGCCCGTCCCGGGCGGGCAGCAGGAAAGGGTCCGCCGCCGGAAAAGGCAGCTGGATCGTGTTTTGCATGGTGTTCACCTCATCAAAAGGCCGCCGGCGGACAAACCCGCCGGCGGCGTGGTCATTCTGGGTTTCGGCGGCCAATGGCCGGTCCCCGGCCTTAAACGCCGGGCCTGCGGCAGCCGTGCGCGGCTGCTGCCCCTTGTGAAGCAGAGCTTACCAGTTCACCTGCCAGCGGCGGCTGTACTGGCCGTCCGGGTTGTGGGCGGCGGCGCCGTGCTTGTACACCGACTTGGCGGCCCGCTCGTCCAGCAGCCGGTCAAAGGCCGCCTCGTCCATCGGCAGCGACACCGGCCGGTTGCCGGTCCAGGCGGACAGGTAGGCCGCGTTGGAGATGGTCAGCTCGTTGAGCCCGTCGGCCCCGGGGCTCAGCAGCTCCTCGCCCCGCAGGATCGCCCCGGCAAAGTTGGCCAGAATGCCCTGGTGGGCGGTCTCGGGGGCGTCGGGGGCGATCTCCTCATACTCGCAGTCGGGGCTCACAAAATTCTCCTGGCTGGCAAAGCGGATCTCCGGCTCGGGCCGGGGCAGCCGCCACCATTTCAGCAGGCCGTTTTCCAGCACCAGCTTGCCCCGGTCGCCGGCGATCTCCAGCCGGTTGGTGCCGGGCAGTTCGCCGGTGGAGGTCAGGAAAGCGCCGGTGGCGCCGTTTTCGTACCGGGTGAAGATGGCGGCGTCGTCCTCCACCTCGATGCGGTGGTAGCGGGCCACGTCGCACCAGGCGGTCACCTCGGTGGGCATGCCGCAGATCCACTGCCACAGGTCCAGGTTGTGGGGGGCCTGGTTCAGCAGCACGCCGCCGCCTTCGCCGGCCCAGGTGGCCCGCCAGTCGCCGGAATCATAGTAATGCTGGGTGCGGTACCAGTTGGTCACCACCCAGACGCTGCGCTTGAGCGCCCCCAGTTCGCCCCCCTGCACGATGGCCCGGGCCCGGGCGAACAGCGGGTTGGTGCGCTGGTTGAGCATGATGGCAAACACCTGCGAACCGGCCGCGGCCCGGGCGCAGAGCTTTTTCGCCCGGGACAGCCGCACGTCGATGGGTTTTTCCACCAGCACATGCAGCCCGGCTTCCAGCACCTGCTCGGCGATCTCGCTGTGCAGCGGGTGGGGCACCGCCACCACCGCCGCCTGGGCGCAGCCGGCGGCCAGCAGGGCGCGCACGTCGGGGTAGCAGGCCACGCCGGGCCAGCGGCTGGCAAAGTCCGCCAGGCGGGCGGGGTCGGTGTCGCACACGGCCGCCAGCGTCAGCCCCGGGACCTTGCCTTCCGCCAGGGTGCAGGCGTGGGCGGTGCCCATGTTGCCGATGCCGATGACCGCTGTTTTGATGGCTTCCATGAAACTGGCCTCCTTTCGGATCACTTGATCTGGCTGCCGTAGCTGCCCGAAGTGTCCATCACAATATCCACATCCTCCTTATGGCGGGAATGGGCCCGCCGCTCGTTGAGCAGCCGGAGGAACTTCTCCTCATCAAAGGGCAGGGTCACCGTCTCGCCGGTCCAGGAGGACAGGTGGATCGCGTTGGAGAGCATCAGCCCGTTGATGCCCTCCCGCCCGTCGGCCACCAGCGGCGCGCCGGTGCGGATATGGTCCGCAAAGGCGTTCAGCACGCCGGCGTGCTGGGGGTTGCGGCCGTCGGTCTCCACCGTCACCCGCTCGCAGTCGGGCTTGGCGAACCCTTCCTTGCAGGTCTTGCACCAGACCCGCTCATCCTCCTTCAGCTTGTCAAACTGAAGTTCGTCGTTCTCGCAGATCACCCGCCCCCTGGTGCCGGTGATCTCCAGCCGGTTGGTGCCGGGGGCGTCGGCGGTGGTGGTCACAAACACGCCGGTGGCGCCGCCTGCAAATTCCAGGTAGGCGGTCACGTCGTCCTCCACCTCAATGTCGTGCCACTTGCCCTCATGACAGAAGGCGTGTACCCGCACCGGCAGGCCGCACAGCCACTGCAGCAGGTCCAGCTGGTGGGGGCACTGGTTCAGCAGCACGCCGCCGCCTTCGCCGGCCCAGGTGGCCCGCCAGGCGCCGGAATCATAGTAGTACTGGGTGCGGTACCAGTCGGTCACGATCCAGTTCACCCGCTTGATCTCGCCCAGCTCCCCGTCGGTGAGCATCTGCTTGATCTTGCGGTAGACGCAGTTGGTGCGCTGGTTGAACATCATCCCGAAGGTCAGTTCGGGGTGTTTGTCCGCCTCGGCCATCATCTCCCGCACCTGCAGGGTGTACACGCCGGCGGGTTTTTCGCACATCACATGCAGCCCGGCCCGCAGCGCCTCAATGGCCAGCGGCGGGTGCTGGTAGTGGGGCACCGCGATCAGCACCGCGTCGCAGGGCCTGGCGGCGATCAGCTCGCTGCCCTCGCTGAAAATGGCGGCGTCGGGCAGCTGTTCCCGCGCCCACTGGCGGCGGCTCTCCTTGCGGTCCGCCACGGCGGTGATCTCAATGTCCGGGCACTTGCCCTCCTGCACATTGCGGATGTGGGTCATGGCGATGTTGCCCGCCCCGATAATCCCAAGCCGAAGTTTCATAACAAACCGTTCCTCTCTTTCGGAATGTGGCCGGCACAGCCCCGGGGGCGCACCGTCTATGCCCATTGTAGCACGGAACCCTTGGCAAAACAATCCATAAAATCGAGATGCGGGAACGAATTTTTGTCGGGGGTGACGAAACCGCCCGGTCTGTGTCGGCTGCGGGGGTCAGGGGGCGCCGCCGGGCGGGTCGGTGCGGGGCAGCGCCGCCCGGCCGGCGAAAAAAAGCGGCGCAGCACCGCGCAATGCCCCCGGCTCCCGCCGACGGGATACCATTTCACCTTCCCGCATGGTATAATGGGGGCAGCGGGGGCGCTGCGCCCCCGGATCCCGCGGCCCTGCGCCGCACGAACTACGGGAGGCCACTATGAGAATACCCCCACAAAACCACGACCTGACCCTGCCCGCCTGGGGCCCGTATACCAAAAAGTACAGCGGCATTTCCCACATCCCGGCGGCCGGCGACGGCGTGCGGTTCGACCTTGCGGTCTTTCCCGGCTTCTACCGCCGCCGGGTGGACCTGCCCAACGTCACCTTTGAAAGCGGCTACCATGTCTGGGCCGCCGCGCCCGACCTTTCCTGCTACACCCTGCGCCATGAACTGGAATGGAAGGACCGGGTCTATGCCGACATCTCCTTTGCGCCGCTGGGGCCGGACGCCCGGCTGATCCGGGCCGAGCTGTGCAACCGCACCGACGCCCCCCAGAACCTGGTGCTCCACTACATGGCCAGCGCCTGGGACCCCACCCCCGCCGGCGGGGCCTTCCCGATCCCCGGCCCGGATGTCCGGCTGCCCCCGGCGGCGGCCTACTGCCAGGCCCGGGACTATGAGGAACTCCGCTTCGCCCGCCCCCGCCCCGACGACCACCTGGTCTTTGACGGGCTGCGTCGGGGCGAAGTGCCGGTGGAGGGCTTCACCATCGGCTACGGGGTGGGCTTCGGCGGCGCCGCCGCCCCCGGCCCCCGCCCCCGGCCGGACGGCGCGGGGGACGCCGCCTGCTACCGCTTCACCCTGCCGGCGGCGCTGGAAGAACCCTGGCTGGGGGTGCGCTACCGCAACCCCGGCCCGGCGGCGGCCGGCTTCACGGTGTCCGGCCCGGCGGGGCAAAGCCCCCTGCCGCTGCCCCCCGCCGAAACCCCGGCCATGGCCTGGGCGCCGCTGGCCGGCCCGCTGCCCGCCGGCGACTGCCTGCTGACCCTTACCGGCGCCGGCACCGGCTGCCCCCAGCTGGACTGCCTGGTCCTCTGCGACCGGGCCGGGCGGGCGGCGGTACACATCGGGCTGCGGGGCCCCGGCGCCCGCCCCGCCCTGGACCCCCACCCGGAGGAGGGCTTCCTCACCCTGCAGTACCCCCACATCCGGGAATGCTACGGCCTGCTGTGGACCTGGGCGCCGGCCGAACTGCGCCAGATCGAAAACGACGAGCTGGACATCTTCCTGCGCTACACCGTCCACGACCATGTCTCCGCCACCCTGCGGGGCAACGGCCGGGGGCACTATGCCAACGTCTTCCAGCGGCCCATCCCGCTGGCCCCCGGCGAGACCCGGGTGATCTACGGCGCGGTCTGCTGCGCCGACACCCCCGCGGCGGCCGCCGCCTGCTGCCGCCGGCTGGCCGCCCTGGGCGGCGCCGGCTTCGAAGCCGCCTGGCAGGCGGCCGCCGCCGCGCTGGCCCCGCCGCCCGCCCTGCCCGCCGGCCGGGGGCTGCAGCTGGGCCAGCAGCTCATGCAGGCGGTGCTGTGTACCAACGTGGTCTACCCGGTCTACACCCGGGGGCAGTACATCCGCCACAACACCCCCGGCCGCTGGTGGGACAGCCTGTATACCTGGGACTCCGGCTTCATCGGCATCGGGCTGGCCCAGTATTCGCTGCGCCGGGCCTTCGACTGCCTCAACGCCTACCTCACCCCCGTGGAGGACGACGAGGCCGCCTTCATCTTCCACGGTTCGCTGGTTCCCACCCAGTTCTACCTGTTTGCCGAGCTGCTCAACCGCACCGGCAGCCGGGAACTGGCCGCCGCCTGCTACCCCCGGCTGCGGCGGTATTACGCCTTCCTCACCGGCCAGGCGGAAGGCTCCACCACCGCCGACCTGGCCGGCGGGCTGCTGCGCCCCTGGGACTACTTCTACAACTCCGGCGGGTGGGACGACTACCCGCCCCAGCGGGAGGTCCACCGCCGCGGGCTGGAAGGCTGCTGCACGCCGGTCATCACCACCGCCCACGCGATCCGCTGCGCCCGCATCCTGGCCTACACGGCCCGGCGCCTTGGCCGGGACGGGGAGGCCGACGCCCTGCTCGCCGATGCCCGCCGGTTCACCGACGCGCTGCAGCGCCATGCCTGGGACAGCCAGGCCGGCTACTTCGGCTACCTGCTCCACGACGACGCCGGGCAGCCGCAGGGGCTGCTGCGGGACGAAAACGGGGTCAACTTCAACATGGGCCTGGGCGGGGCTTCGCCCCTCTTTGCCGGGGCCTGCACGCCGGACCAGGCCGCGGGGCTGTGGGCCAAACTGCAGGACGATACCCGGCTGTGGAGCCGCTGCGGCCTGTCCACCGTGGACCAGAGCGCCCCCTATTACCGGCAGGACGGCTACTGGAACGGCGCGGTCTGGATGCCCTACCAGTGGATGTTCTTCAAGGCCGCGCTGGACGCCGGCCTGGCCGACTTCGCCTTCCGCATCGCCGACACGGCGCTGCGGCTCTGGCAGACCGAGTGCGCCCGCAGCTACCACTGCTTCGAGCATTTCATGATCGAGAGCGGCCGGGGCGCGGGCTGGCACCAGTTCGGCGGCCTGTCCGCCCCGGTGGTCCACTGGTACGCCGCCTACTACCGCCCCGGCACCCTGACCACCGGCTTTGACACCTTTGTGCGCCGGGCGTCCTGGCGGCCGGACCACACCGGCCTGACCGCCGAGCTGGACGCCACCCGCCCCGGCCGGTTCACCCTGCTGGCGGCGCTGGCCCCCGGCGCGGTCCGCCTCACCGCCTCGGCGCCGGCCGGCTGCGCCCGGCGCCACGACGGGCTCTGGGAGATCACCTTCACCCCCGACGCCCCCGGCCCCATCACCTTCACGCTGGAGCCGTAAGCCCGGCGCCCTGCCGCACAACCCCGGAACCCTCCGCCCCGGCCCGCCGCCGGGGCGGTTTTTTGCCTTTCCTTGTGCAGACGGCACAAAAGTTTCTTTTTTGTGACAGGGAATATAGAAAATGTCGCCAAAATTCTCCGGATAAGTTGGGGAAGTTGTGCATTGCCGCCGACGGCGCAGGTATGGTATAGTTATGGTATGCGGGGTGTTGTGTCTTTCCGGCCGGACCGGCCGGCGGCGCCGCACCCTTTCCACTAAGAAGGAGAGGAAATCCATGAAGGAAAAGATCAGAATTTCCGGCTTTGCCGACGAGATCAGCGCGGATTTTGACGTTCAGCTCAAGACGGTCACCGACCTGGGGATGCACTACATCTCGCTGCGCTCGGCCGACGGCATCGGCGTGGCCGACTACACCCCCGACCTGGTGAAAGAAAAGCTGCTGCCCCGCCTGAAGGCGGCCGGGGTGGGGGTGTCCTCGCTGGGTTCGCCCATCGGCAAGGTGGACATCAAGGACGAAGCCGGCTTCCAGAAACAGCTGGCCCAGCTCAAGACGCTGTGCGAGATCGCCCACCTGCTGGACTGCCGCTACATCCGGATGTTCAGCTTCTACATGCCCAAGGACGAGGACCCCGCCGACTACCGCACCCAGGTGATCGACAAACTGCGCCAGTTCATCGCGGTGGCAGAGGAAAACGACGTGGTGCTGCTGCATGAGAACGAGAAGGAGATCTACGGCGACACCGGCGCCCGGTGCCTGGACCTGATGCAGACGCTGGGCTCCCCGGTGTTCCGCAGCGCCTTCGACTTCGCCAACTTCGTCCAGTGCGGCCAGGACACCGAGGTCTGCTGGGATATGCTGCAGCCCTACATCGAGTACATCCACATCAAGGACGCAGTCCACGTCCACAACGAAAACGTGCTGTGCGGCACCGGCGAAGGCAAGATCCAGAAACTGCTGACCCGTGCCATCGGGCAGGAAGGCTACGAGGGCTTCCTGACCCTGGAACCCCACCTGGTCCTGTTTGACACCCTCAAGACCCTGGAGACCGCCGACACGGCGAACATCATCCGGGAAAACAAGGCCAAGGACGGCGCGGAAGCCTACGGTATGCAGTACCACGCGCTGTGCCGCATCCTGGATAGCATCCACTGACCCCCCACGCAACAAAGGAAAGGAGAACCTCTCATGGACAAGAAGATTCGTTTCGGCCTCATCGGCATCGGCGCCCAGGGCGGCGCCTACGCCGGCTTCCTCACCGGCACCGGCGGCATGCCCGGTATGCCCGCCGCGCCCTGCCCGCCCCACTGCGCCCTGGGCGCGCTGTGCGACATCGACCCCGAAAAGGAGAAGATGTGCAAGGAAAAATACCCCGACATCCCCTTCTACAAGGACTGGAAGGAGATGGTCGCCTCCGGCAATGTGGACGCGGTCATCACCACCGTGCCCCATTACCTGCACCATGAAATCGCCATCTACTGCCTGGAGCACGGCATGAACGTGCTGGTGGAAAAGCCCGCCGGCGTGCGCGGCAAGGACGTGCTGGCCATGAACGCCTGCGCGGCCGCCCATCCCGACGTGGCCTTCGGCATCATGTTCAACCAGCGCACCAACAAGCTGTATCAGAAGATCAAGGAGATCGTCGCCTCCGGCGAGCTGGGCGAGATCCGCCGCTCCAACTGGATCATCAACACCTGGTGGCGGCCGGACAGCTACTACCGCCAGAGCGACTGGCGCGCCACCTGGGGCGGCGAAGGCGGCGGCGTGCTGGTCAACCAGGCGCCCCACCAGCTGGACCTGTGGCAGTGGATCTGCGGCATCCCCAACAAGGTCTATGCCAAGTGCCTGTACGGCTGCCATCGGGACATCGTTGTGGAAAACGACGTCACCGTCGTGACCCAGTACCCCAACGGCGCCACCGGCAGCTTCATCACCTGCACCCATGACGCCATCGGCACCGACCGGCTGGAGATCGACCTGGACGCCGGCAAGATCGTGGTGGAGGACAGCAAGAAGGCCACCATCTACCGGATGAAGAAGAGCGAGCCCGAGATGAACGAGACCATGACCATGATGGAAGTGGCCATGCTGACCATGGGCAACGCCGCCGGCGGCCTGTACGAGACCGAAGAGTTCGAGAACACCGACGGCTGGGGCTTCCAGCATACCACCGTCATGGAAAACTTCGCCCTGCATATCCTGGAAGGCGCCCCGCTGCTGGCCCCCGGTTCGGACGGCATCAACGGCGTCAACCTGGCCAATGCGATCCAGCTGTCCAGCTGGCTGGGCAAGGAAGTGGACAACCCCGTGGACCCGGAGCTGTACGCCGCCGAGCTGAACAAGCGCATCGAGGCCGAGGGCAAGTTCCCCACCCGGGACTGAGTGCGCCGCCCTGTGCCCCTGCTGAAAGGAGATATTCATGAAAAAAGGTCTGATCGGTGTTCAGATGAGCACCATTGCCCCCAACAAAATGCCCAAGTTCGACGCCTTTGAGTCGATGCAGAAGCTCACCGACCTGGGCTACCACTGCATCGAGATCTCCCAGGTGCCCATGACCCCCGAAAACGTGGCGGGCTTCCGCAAAGCCATCGACGAACTGGGGATGAAGGTGTCCTCCTGCACCGCCTCGGTGGCCCCGATGGTTCCCGGCATGCCCGGCGAGTTCCTCAACAACCCCGACGACTTCAAGAAGATCGTCGAGGACTGCCGCACCCTCGACTGCGACATGCTGCGCATCGGCATGCTGCCGATGACCTGCATGGGCAGCTACCAGAAGGCCATGGACTTCGCCAAGGAAGCCGACGAGATGGCCGCCAGGCTGAAAGAGGAAGGCATCGACCTGTACTACCACAACCATCATGTGGAGTTCGTCCGCTATGACGGCAAGTACCTGCTGGACATCATCAAGGACAACACCAAGAACATCGGCTTCGAGCTGGACACCCACTGGATCCACCGCGGCGGCGAGGAGCCGGTCTCCTTCATCAAGAAGTACGCCGGCCGCATCCGCCTGCTGCACCTGAAGGACTACCGCATCGGCGAAGTCAAGATGCCGGAAGGCAAGTTCGACGCCAAGACCTTCATGGACGCCTTCACCGGCGCCGTCCAGTTTGCCGAGGTGGGCGAGGGCACCCTGCCCATCAAGGCCTGCATCGAAGCCGGCCTGGAAGGCGGCAGCGAGTACTTCCTCATCGAGCAGGACGACTGCTACGGCCGCGATCCCTTCGAGAGCCTGAAGATCAGCCGCGACAACCTCATCAAGATGGGCTTTGCCGACTGGTTCGAGGTATAAGCGCACCCGCTGACCCGGCCCCCGCCCGCCCCGCCGGCGGGCCGAAGGCCCCGGCAATTCCGGCAATCTGAGCCCCCGTCCCCCCCTGGGACGGGGACTTTTTTGTGCCGGGTGAAATTTTCGGGCGTCTGGCAAAACCCCTTGCAAAACCCCGCCCCAAAGGCTACACTGAAGAAAAACGCCGCGGTGCGCCGGCTGCCGCCGCGGCCAGGGAGTGACGATGATGGACAGAGCGCAAGCCCAGGCCCGCGCCCGGGCGCTGGTGGAACAGATGACGCTGGAGGAGCAGGCTTCCCAGCTGCGGTACGACGCGCCGGCCATCCCCCGGCTGGGGGTGCCGGCCTACAACTGGTGGAACGAAGCGCTGCACGGCGTGGCCCGGGCGGGGGTGGCCACCATGTTCCCCCAGGCCATCGGGCTGGGGGCCGCCTTCGACCCGGAACTGATGGAGCAGATCGGCCGGGTGATCGGGCTGGAAGGCCGGGCCAAGTACAACGAGGCCAGCGCCCGCGGCGACCGGAACATCTACAAGGGGCTGACCTTCTGGGCGCCCAACGTGAACATCTTCCGGGACCCCCGCTGGGGCCGCGGCCAGGAAACCTACGGCGAGGACCCCACCCTCACCGCCAGGCTGGCGGTGGGCTTCATCCGGGGCGTCCAGGGGCAGGGGGAGTACCTGCTGGCCGCCGCCTGCGCCAAGCATTTTGCGGTCCACTCGGGGCCGGAGGCGCTGCGCCACAGCTTTGACGCCCGGGCCACCCCCCGGGATATGGAGGAAACCTACCTGCCCGCCTTTGAAGCCTGCGTGCGGGAAGGCCGGGTGGAGGCGGTCATGGGCGCCTACAACCGCACCAACGGCGAAGTCTGCTGCGCCAGCCCCGCTTTGCAGAAGATCCTGCGCGGGGACTGGGGCTTTGCCGGGCATTTCGTCTCGGACTGCTGGGCGGTGGCGGACTTCCACAGCCACCACAAGGTCACCGCCCGGCCGGAGGAATCGGTCCGCCTGGCGCTGGAAAACGGCTGCGACCTGAACTGCGGCTGCACCTACCAGAAGATCCTCAACGCGGTGGCCCAGGGTGTGCTGGACCCCCGGCTCGTCACCCGGTCCTGCGTGCGGCTGTTCACCACCCGCTTTATGCTGGGACTGTTTGACAAGACCGAGTACGACGGCCTGGGCCGGCTGGATGTGGAGACCCCCGAACACCTGGCCCTGGCCGAACAGGCCGCCCGGGAAAGCCTTGTGCTGCTGAAAAACGACGGCCTGCTGCCGCTGGCCCTGCGCCCGGGGCTGACCATCGGGGTCATCGGGCCCAACGCCAACAGCCGCCGGGCGCTGGTGGGCAACTACCACGGCACCGCCAGCCGGTATGTCACGGTGCTGGAGGGCATCCAGGACGCCGCCGCCGCGGCCGGCGCCCGGGTGCTGTATGCCGAGGGCAGCGACCTTTTCCGCCCCCATGCCGAGGCGATCTCGATGAACGCCGGCTACACCGAGCAGGAACTGGCCGACCGGCTGGCCGCCGACACCCCCGAGGAGCGCGTCCGCCGGCTGTACGCGGCCGCCTGGGACCACAGCCTGCCCGACCGGCTGGCCGAGGCCTGGTCGGTGGCGGACTGCGCCGATGTGCTGGTGCTGGTCACCGGCCTGGACGAGACGATGGAAGGGGAGGAAGGGGACGCCGGCAACGCCTATGCCTCCGGCGACCGGCTGGACCTGGCCCTGCCCGCCGGCCAGCAGCGGCTGCTGGCCGAACTGCTGGACTGCGGCAAACCGGTGGTGGTGGTCAACATGACCGGCAGCGCCGTGGACCTGCGCCTGCCCCAGCAAAAAGCCGGCGCGATCCTGCAGGCATGGTACCCCGGCGCCGCCGGCGGCCGGGCGGTGGCCCAGGTGCTGTTCGGCCAGGCGTCCCCCGCCGGCAAGCTGCCGGTCACCTTCTACAACAGTGTGGACGACCTGCCCCCCTTCACCGACTATGCCATGGCCGGCCGCACCTACCGCTACCACCAGGGGCCGGTGCTCTACCCCTTCGGCTACGGGCTCACCTACGGCGACTGCCGGGTCACCGGGGCCGGCTGGGAACCGGACGGGGCGGACGGCTTCCGCCTGTGGGCCCGGGTGCGCAACGACGGCGCCGAGACCGACGAGGTGCTGCAGGTCTATGTCCGCCCCGAAGACACCCCCTGGGCCACCCCCAACCCGGCGCTGGGGGCCTTCCGCCGCATCCATCTGGCCTGCGGCGGGCAGGACCGGGTGGAGCTCGCCCTGCCCCGCCGGGCCCTCACCACGGTGGACGAGGCCGGCGAACGCCGGCTGCGCGGGCGGCGGTTCACCCTCTACCTGGGCTTCTCCCAGCCCGACGCCCGCAGCGTGGCCCTCACCGGCCGCGAACCCTTCGCCCTCTGCCTGACCCTGCCCTGACGGCCCCCGGCCGGCAGCTTTCCCGCCATTCCCTGCACCGGGCCCCCGCCCGGCAGGATAAGGAGTGATCCCCATGATCTATCATGTTCAAAGCAGCGCGGCGGCGGGCGGCGACGGCAGCCCGCAGCATCCCTTCCGCAAGATCAGCCGGGCGGCGGAGCTGGCCGCCCCCGGCGACACCGTCCTGATCGGGGACGGCGTGTACCGGGAATGGGTCAGCCCCCGCCTGGGCGGGCTGGGGCCCAACCAGCGCATCACCTACTGCGCCGCCCCCGGCGCCCGCCCGGTCATCACCGGGGCCGAGGTGCTGGGCGGCTGGCAGCCCTGGCAGGGGCAGGTCTGGCGGGCCGAGGCGGACAACGCGCTGTTCGGCCGCCGCAACCCCTATGCGGAGGAGATCTTCGGCGACTGGTACGACGGCCTGGGCCAGACCCACCACACCGGCGAGGTCTTTCTGGACGGCGCGGCGCTGTACGAGGCCCCCTCCCTCCAGGCGCTGCTGGACCCGCCCGCCGACCCCCGGCGCCCCGGGCGCTGGTTCGCCTGCCCCGGCCCGGACACCACCGTCTTTTACGCCGACTTTGCCGGCCGCGACCCGGCCGAAGCCTGCGTCGAGATCAGCGTGCGGCCCTTCTGCTTCTTCCCCCGGCAGACCGGGGTGGACTACCTGACCCTGCAGGGGCTCACCTTCTGCCAGGCGGCCACCCAGTGGGCCCCGCCCACCGCCTTCCAGCCCGGCGCCGTCGGCCCCCACTGGAGCAAGGGCTGGATCATTGAGGACTGCTGCATCCACGATTCCAAGTGCTGCGGCCTGAGCCTGGGCAAAAAGCGCCACCCCCGGGACAACGCCTGGTCCCGCGACCCGGCCAAGGGCGGCACCCAGACCTATACCGAGATGGTCTTCGCCACCCTGCAGGACGGCTGGAGCCGGGACAGGGTCGGCGGGCACATCGTCCGCCGCAACGAGATCTACAACTGCGGCCAGGCCGGCATCGTGGGCTGCATGGGCGGGGCCTTCTCCACCATTGCCGACAACCACATCCACCACGTCAACATCCGGGGCGAATTCTCCGGCGCCGAGATGGCCGGCATCAAGCTGCACGCCGCCATCGACGTGGTCATCGACCACAACGTCATCCACGACTGCAACAAGGGCATCTGGCTGGACTGGCAGGCCCAGGGCGCCGCGGTGCGCCGCAACCTGCTCTACCGCAACGATCGGGAGGAAGACCTCTTCCTGGAAGTCTGCCACGGCCCCTGCCTGGTGGAAAACAACGTCCTGCTGTCGGCCCGCAGCTTCCTCAACGTCTCCCAGGGCACGGCCTGCCTGCACAACCTGTTCGCCGGCAAGCTGCTGGCCGTGCCGGACACCAACCGCTTCACCATGTACCACCTGCCCCACTCCACCCAGGTGGGGGGCGTCATGCTGGTCTACGGCGGGGACGACCGGGTGCTGTACAACATCTTTGCGGGCAGCACCCGGCAGGTCTGGCAGGACGGCGCCTACGGCACCGCCTGCTACCAGGCATACAGCCACGAAGCCGCCCCAGAAGCCGGGACAACGACACCCCCGCCGCCGATCTGGGCCGTACCCTGCCGGTGACCGCCCGGCAGAACCTTTACCTGCACGGCGCCGAATGCTGGCAGTGGGAGACCGACCCCCGCGCCCTGCCGGACTTTACGGCGCAGATCACGGTGGAGGAGCGGGACGGCGAGATCTGGCTGTGTACCAACCTGGAGGAGATCGCCGATGCGCTGGAAGCCTGGCGGGTGGACCGGGCGGACACAGGGATGCTGGGCGCGGCCTTCCAGCCCGGCCAGCCCTTTGAAAACCGGGACGGCACCCCCTACCGCACCGAGACCGACCTGGCGGGCCGCCCCCGCCCCGCCCGCCCCTGCCTGGGCCCCCTGGAACCCCCCGCCCGCCGCCTGCGGGTGCTGTGACCGCCCGGCCCGGCTGGAGGAACTGGAACTCTACCTGGACGGCTCCACCCTGGAAGTTTTTGTCAACGGCGGCTGCGCCACCCTGACCAGCCGGATCTTCGGCGCCGGCGACACCCTCGCGCTGGACGCCTTCGCCGGTCAGGCGGAATTCTGCTCGATGGGCGAATTTGTGATTGCCGACGCCCGGGAAAACGGCGTATAATTAAGGTGTATCTGAAAACCCCCAGAACTGTCCAATTCTACTAAAAAACAGCGCCTGCTGCGTTGCTCAGCCTTGCCGTACATCAAGTATGGCTACGGTTTCGTGCCTTGCATTCGCCGCTTTTTAGCGAATTTTCCGGCACGTTTGATTTATCAGATAAAAAGCCCGAGACCGCCGCCACACAGAAAGGAAACCCCTATGCCCATCCTGTTCCACCCGCAAAGCCGGACCTTCCATTTGTTCAACGACCGGCTCAGCTACATCTTCAAGGTGCTGCCCAGCGGCCACCTGGGCCAGCTGTACTGCGGCCGGGCGCTGCACGACCGCCCGGACTTCGACCGCCTGTTCGAAACGGCCCCCCGCGCGATGGCCGCCTGCAGCTTTGAGGCGGACACCGCCTACTCGCTGGAGCATATCCGGCAGGAGTACCCGGTCTGCGGCCCCGGCGACGTGCGCCTGCCCGCGCTGGACGCCTGTATGCCGGACGGCAGCCGCCTGCTGGACCTGCAGTACCAGGGCCACACCGTCGCGCCGGGCAAACCGCCCATCCAGGGCCTGCCCGCCACCTACACCGAACAGCCGGAGGAAGCCGACACCCTGACGATCACCCTGGCCGACCCGCTGGCGGGGGTCACGGTCCGGCTGTTCTACACGATCTTCGCCCGGCTGCCCGCCCTGGCCCGCCATGCCGAGATCTGCTGCACCGCCCCCATCGAGCTGGACCGGGCCATGAGCCTCTGCCTGGACCTGCCGGACAGCGACTACTAGATGGTGGAGCTGACCGGCGCCTGGGCCCGGGAACGCCACCTGACCACCCGCCCGCTGGCCGAGGGGGTGCAGGGGGTCTACTCGCTGCGGGGGCATTCCAGCCACCAGTTCAACCCCTTCCTGGCCCTCAAACGGCCGGACTGCGGCGAGATGCAGGGGGAGGTCCTGGGGTTCAGCCTGGTCTACAGCGGCAACTTCCTGGCCCAGGCGGATGTGGACCCCTACCACGTCACCCGGGTGACGATGGGCATACACCCGCAGAATTTCCGCTGGAAGCTGGACCCCGGCCAGACCTTCGCCACCCCCGAGGCGGTGCTGGTCTACAGCGACCGGGGGCTCAACGGCATGTCCCAGACCTACCACACCCTCTACCGCAGCCGGCTGGCCCGGGGCCGCTGGCGGGACGCGGTCCGCCCGGTGCTGGTCAACAACTGGGAAGCCACCTACTTTGATTTCAACGAGGAAAAGCTCCTCTCGCTGGCCGCCGGCGCCAAGGCGCTGGGGGTGGAACTCTTCGTGCTGGACGACGGCTGGTTCCGCAACCGCAGCAGCGACGAGACCGGCCTGGGCGACTGGCAGGTGGACACCGCCAAGCTGCCCGGCGGGCTCAAAGGCTTCGGGGAAAAGCTGGGCGCCCTGGGCCTGCAGTTCGGGCTGTGGATCGAACCCGAGATGGTCAGCCCCGGCACCCGGCTCTGGCAGGACCACCCCGACTGGGTGCTGCACCAGCCGGGCCGCCGCCCGCTGCCCAGCCGCCACCAGTATGTGCTGGACCTGTCCAACCCGGCGGTGGGGGACTACCTGTACGACCGGCTGGCGGCCCTGCTGGACGGGGTGCCGGTAAGCTACATCAAGTGGGATATGAACCGCAGCATCAGCGACGCCTTCTCCTGCGCCGCCGGGCCCGACCGGCAGGGCCAGGTGCTGCACCGGTACATCCTGGGGGTCTACCGGCTGTACGAGCGGCTCACCGCCCGCTTCCCCGGCATTCTCTTTGAATCCTGCGCGTCGGGCGGGGCCCGGTTCGACCCCGGCATGCTCTACTACGCCCCCCAGGCATGGACCAGCGACGACACCGACGCGGTGGAGCGCCTCAAGATCCAGTACGGCACCAGCCTTGTCTACCCGGTCTCCAGCATGGGGGCCCATGTGGCGGCGGTGCCCAACCACCAGCTGGGGCGGGTCACCTCGCTGACCACCCGGGCCAACGTGGCCTTTTTCGGCGCCTTCGGCTACGAGATGGACCTGACCCGGCTGCCGCCCCGGGGCCGGGAACTGGTGGCGCGGCAGGTGGCCTTCTTCAAGCAATACCGGCCGCTGCTGCAGTTCGGCACCTTCTGGCGGCTGCAAAGCCCCTTCACCCACAACGAAGCCGCCTGGATGACCGTATCCCCCGGCCGGGACACCGCGCTGGTGGGGGACTACCTGATCCTGCAGCAGGCCAACGCCGGGTACCGCCGCGTCCGGCTGGCGGGGCTGGACCCCGACCGGCTGTACCGGGTCACACCGCTGGGCAGCGGCGCCGAACCCTGCGGGCCGGCTTACACCGCCGGCGGCGACGAACTGATGCAGGCCGGGCTGGTGACCACCGGCGACAGCCGGATGCAGCAGGACGGGGACTTTGTCTCCCGGCTGTACCTGCTGCAAGCCGTGACCGAATGAACGGGAGGGAAACAGTATGCTGGATGTTGTCGCCCTGGGCGAACTGCTGATCGACTTCGCCCCCGTCTCCACCGATGCCGCCGGGGGACGCATCCAAAATACATGTTCAAACGCGGCGGGGCGTGGTACAATAGAAGTGCTGCGGGCATGGCCGCGGCGGGCGGCGGGGGTGAAGCCTGCCGGCGGAAGGAGTTGCGTCCCATGAATGTCCTGTTCAGTTCCAAGGAATACGATTACCACACCCTCGTGAAGGTGGCCGAAATGGCCGGCCTGGCCGGTCTGGTGGGCTTCCACCCGGCCGGGGAGGATTATCTGCTCAGCTTCCCGGACGGGGAGGACACCCAGGCCCTGGTGGAAAACTACAAGCTGCGTCTCCACGACCTGGAAAACAACATCTGGTGCCACTGAGACGCCGAAGAACAAAACCGCGGCAGGCGGCCCGTTTCCGGGTGCCTGCCGCGGTTTGTTCTTGTATGGGGGCGCTGGCCGGCGGCGGGGCGCCGTCAAAGGCCGGCGGCGGGGCAGGGGGGTCAGATCCGGGTATCCCACAGCCCGCAGAAGCTGTCGATGGGGTCCTTGCCGGTGAAGGCTTCGGGCCCGGTCATCAGCTTGTCCACCAGGGCGTCCATCGTGTAGGGCTTGGCGTCGTAGGCGTTGATGTAGGTGCGCAGCATCGGCACGTCGGCCAGCATGGTGGGGGCGTTGACGCTGATGCCGATGGTGGGCATGTCGTGGACATACCAGGGGATCTCGCCGCCGCCCTTGCTCATGCCGAAGGCCGGCCGGCCGCTGGACACATCAAAGAGGGTGATGACCAGGTCCTGCTGTTCCTGGAAGGCCGCCACCGAGGCTTTGCCCATCCGGTACATGTCCATGAAGTCCAGCTTCTTGCCCTCCTTCATGAGCTTGGCCGCCTTGTCCATCGGGCTTTCGTAGACAAACGCCTCAAACCCGCGGGCGTTGAGCATCTCGCACAGGGTCTGGGCCGGGTTCTTGGCCGCCCCGGCGCCGAAGGCGAACTTCATCAGCTGGGTCATGCCGGTCTCGGCGCCCTTGACATAGACGATCATCACCTTCCTGTACTTTTCGGGGGTGATGGGCAGCACACCCTCGTCCTTGTACTTCACCAGGGTGATGGCGTCCCGGGCCACCTGGGCCGCAAACTCGGTGTACTTCTTGTCGCCCACGCCGGCCAGGGCCTCGGGCGGCGGGGTCAGTTCCTCCCGCGCTTTCTTGTTCAGCCCCATCTTGGCCTTCAGGCCCAGGATGCGCCGCAGCGCGTCGGTCATCCGCTCCTCGCTGATCACGCCGGTGCGGTAGGCATCCAGCATAAAGCCGAAGTCCTCGTCCGGGTCGTTGAAGAACAGGAACATGTCGCAGCCGGCGTTGATGGTGGCGGCCACAGCCTCCCTGCGGGTCATGCGGTCCTCAAAGCCCACCATGTGGGTGGCGTCGGTCACCACAAAGCCGTTGAAGCCCAGCTGGTTGCGCAGCAGGTCGGTCATCAGCTCATAGCACAGGGTGGCGGGCATCATGTCCTCGTCCTTGGTGCCGTACAGTTCCCGCATGTAGTTGGGCAGCATGATGTGGCCGCCCATCACGCCGTCCAGCCCGCCGTCGATCAGCGTCTTGTACACCTTGCCGTAGGTGGCCATCCACTCTTCCCGGGTGCAGTTGTTGATGTTGTTGGACAGGTGCGCGTCCCGGAAATCCTGCCCGTTGCCCGGCCAGTGCTTGGCCACCGAGGCATACCCCGGCACCGCGTGGACGCCGTCCATGTACGCCTTGCTCATGGCGGCCACCCGGTCGGTGTCCGAGCCGAACGCCCGGGAGACGATCTCGGTATTCTCCCAGTTGCAGTGGATGTCGCACACCGGGGCAAAGGCCATGTTGTTGCCCATGGTGGCGGCTTCCTCGTTGCCAAGGCGGCCCATCTCATAGGCATACTTCACCTGGTCGGTGGCGGCGATCTTGATGCCGCTGGCCAGGTAGGTGCCGTCGGTGGCCGAGCCGTTGCCGCCCGACTCGGTGTTGCAGGCGACGAAGAGGGGGATCTTGGAATTTTCCTGCAGCACCCGGATGTTGTGCTGCACCACATCCGCCTTGATGCCGTTGTACCGGTAGCCGCCGATGTGGTATTTCTGCACCAGCTCGATCAGCGCTTCGTCGGTGGACTGGCCGCGGTTCTCAAAAAACAGCTGGCCGACCTTTTCCTCGTCGGTCATGGCGGCGATGGTCTGCTCGACCCAGGCGATGTCCTCGTCCGACAGGCAGTAGGGGATCGCTTTGAGATTGACTTTGACCAAGGTGTATCCTTCCTTTCTTCTGTGTACAAACCCTGCGCGCAGGGCCGGCCGTTGGGCGGGCGGGGGCGGCGAAACCCACGGCCGGATGCTGAACTTCGCCGCCGGGACCTATTTTAATGATAACACAACCCGCCGGCGCTGAACAGGGCCAGACCCGGGGTTTTGTGCCTCGGCAGGCTGACGAAATCTGACCGGCATTTTTGCGCGGTTTGTACAAAGTTGGCCCGTCGGCCGCTTTTTTGCCCGCCATAGGCGGACAGGCGATTTCCTTTGCCGGCGGGGCGTGGTATAATGAACATACTATGGTCATTATGCCGCCGCAGACAGGCCCAGCGCCCGCCCGCGGCCCGTGACAACAAAGGAGGAACCCCCGATGACCGACCTGCCGCATTTTGTCAAAGCGCGGGATTTTCTCGTCTGCGTCGATTCGGACGGCTGCGCCATGGACACCATGGACATCAAGCACGAGCGCTGCTTCGGCCCCTGCATGGTGGAGGAGTGGGCCCTGCAGCCATGGGCCGGGCCCATCCTGGCGCGGTGGAACGAGATCAACCTCTACACCATGACCCGCGGGGTCAACCGGTTCAAGGGCCTGGCGATGGCCCTGACCGAGATCGACGCCCGCTATACCCCCATCGAGGGCCTGGCCGAGTTCCGGGCCTGGGCCGACACGGCGCCGGAACTTTCCAACGACGGGCTGGCCCGGGCGCTACCCGGGGCGGCAGGGCCCTGCATGGCCAAGGCGCTGTCCTGGTCCCGCAAGGTCAACGCGGCCATCAACGCCCTGCCCGAAACCGCCAAACGCCCCTTTGCGGGGGCGGCCGAAGGGCTGGCCGCCGCCCACGGCCGGGCGGATGTGGCGGTGGTGTCCAGCGCCAACCGGGAAGCGGTGGAGGAGGAATGGGCCCGCTGCGGCCTGCTGGACTCGGTGGATGTGCTCTGCTGCCAGGACGCCGGCAGCAAGGCCGCCTGCATCGCCCAGCTGCTGGCCAAGGGCTATGCCCCCGACCATATCCTGATGGTGGGGGACGCGCCGGGGGACAAGGCCGCGGCGGAGAAAAACGGCGTCTGGTTTTACCCGATCCTGGTGCGGCATGAAGCCGCCAGCTGGGCCGAGCTGATCGACATCGCCCTGCCCCGGCTGCTGGCCGGGACCTACGCCCCCTACGGCGCCGACTGCGCCGACCGGTTCGCCCGCAACCTGGGCCAGGGCTGACGCCCCGGCCCGGCAGACACGGCAAAACAAAGCACCGCCGCCGGCAGGCTCAGCCTGCCGGCGGCGTTTTGCTTTTTGGATCGGGTTCAGGGACGGGGCGATCACTTCTTCTGGACGTACTTCAGGCAGTCGAGCATGACGGCGACCAGGATGATGATGCCGGAGAAGACGAACTGCAGGTTGGTGTCGATGCCCAGGGTGGTCAGCGAGTAGGTCAGCGCGGTGAAGATGAAGACGCCGACCACCACGCCGGAGATCTTGCCGATGCCGCCGGTGAAGGACACGCCGCCCACCACGCAGGCCGCGATGGCGTCCATCTCCCAGCCCTGGCCGTAAGCGGCCGAGCCGGAGCCCACCATGCGGATGCATTCCAGCCAGGAGCCGAAGCCGTACAGGATGCCGGCCAGCACAAAGGCGCCCACCGTGACCGCGAACACCGAGATGCCGGACACGGCCGCCGCCTCGGCGTTGCCGCCCACGGCGAAGAGGTTCTTACCGAAGGTGGTCTTGTTCCAGATGAACCAGACGATGACCACCGCCGCCACGGCCCACAGGATGATGGTGGGGAAGCCGCCGATCTTGGGGATGATCATGCTGGGGATGGTGGTTTCGATGGCGCCGAAGGAGACGCCCTTGGTGGAGTAGGTCACCAGGCCGAAGATGACCAGCATGTTGGCCATGGTGGAGATGAAGGGGTGCATCTTGAACTTGGCGGTGAAGAAGCCTGCGATGGTGGTGAACACCGTACACAGCACCACGCAGACCACCAGCGCCAGGAAGACCCGGACCAGCACCGGCAGGCCGGTGAAGTCAAAGGTGACGCCGAACACCGAGCCGGTGTTGATGCCCTGGTGCATGACGATGGTGGCGGCGGTCATGCCCATGCCCACCATACGGCCGATGGACAGGTCGGTGCCGGCCAGCAGGATCAGCCCGGCCACGCCCAGCGCCAGGAACATGCGGGGCGACGCCTGCTGCAGAATGTTCAGGATGTTGTTCACCGTCAGAAGCTGCACGTTCTTGACGATGGGGGTGATGATGCACAGCGCAATGAAGATCAGGATGATGGCGATGTACAGGCCGTTTTTCAGCAGGAAGTCCCGGGTGTTGAAGGTGTACTTGTAGTTTTCCCACCGCTGGGCGATGTTTTCGCCCACCGTGAACTTGGACAGCCGCAGCATGTCGATCAGGTGGTACTTGTAGTCAAAGGCGGCGTGGCGGCGGTCCTTGATGGCCTGCAGCTCCTTGTCGCGGGACATCTTGGCGTCAAACAGCCGGTTTTTGTGGACGTACTTTTCGTCCTTGAGTTCCTGCGGGTCGCTGATCTTGGCCACGGTGGCCTGGTGTTCCTTTTCCAGCTCGGCCACCGCCTGCTGGTAGCGGGCCTGGGCGGCGGTGCGCTCCTCCTTGCAGCTGGCCACCACATGCTGGTAGTACTCGGTGTCGTAGTGGGCCTTCAGGTAGGCTTCGGCGTCGGCGATCAGCCGGGCGATCTGGTCCTTGTTCTTGGCCTCCACCGCCTTGGCTTTTTCCAGGTCGGCCTTCATCCGGCTTTCCCGGTCGGCCTTCTCCTGGGCGGTGTAGATGCGGTCCCGCTTCAGGTTGTCCAGGTCGTTCTGGATGTTCACCACCTGGTCGGTGCCGTCCAGCCGCAGTTCGTTGATCTGCGCCTGGATCTTGCCCACATACTCGTCAATGGGTTTGCGGAGCTCCAGTTCCCGCTCCGCCGTAAGAATCGTGCTAGTTGCCATTTGTCAATCCCCCGCTCACAGATATTTCGCACTCAGTCGTAAAAGCTCTTCCTGGTTGGTCTCCTTGGTGTTGACGATGCCGGACAGATGCCCGTTGGACATCACCCCGATGCGGTTGGTGATGCCCAGGATCTCCGGCATTTCGGAGGACACCACGATGATCGTCTTGCCCTGCTTGGCCATCTGGATGATCAGCTCGTAGATCTCGTACTTGGCGCCCACGTCGATGCCGCGGGTGGGTTCGTCCATCATGAAGACCTGGGGTTCCCGCTCCAGCCATTTGCCGAAGATGACCTTCTGCTGGTTGCCGCCGGACAGGCTGGTGATCATGTCGTCGGGGCCCATGCACTTGGTGTGCATGATCTTGATCTCCTTGTTGGTGGCCTTGACCATCTTGGGTTTGGACAGGGCGAACCCCGACTTGTACTGCTCCAGGTTGGCGATGGTGGTGTTGAAGGTCAGGTCGCCTTTCAGGAACAGGCCGTTGGCCTTGCGCTCCTCGGTGATCAGGGCGAAGCCGTGTTCAATGGCCTCGTGGGCGTCGGAAAAGTTCATCAGCCGGTTGCGGAAGTACACCCGCCCGGCGGCGCGGGTGCGCACGCCGAAGATGGTCTCCAGCAGCTCGGTGCGCCCGGCGCCCACCAGGCCGTACAGCCCGAAGATCTCGCCCTCCCGCACATCGAAGGAGATGTCCTGCAGGTGGGGCGCGTATTTGGTGGACAGGTGCTGCACCGACAGGATGGGCTCGCCGGGGGTGTTGTCCACCGGCGGGAAGCGGCTTTCCAGGCTGCGGCCCACCATCGCGGCGATCAGCTCGTTCATGTTGGTGTCCTGGGTGTCCCTGGTCATGACCAGGTTGCCGTCCCGCAGCACCGAGACCTCGTCGCAGATCTCAAAGATCTCGTCCATCTTGTGGGAAATGTAGATCAGCGCAATGCCCTGGGACTTGAGCATCCGCATCATCTCAAAGAGCTTGTCCACTTCCTGCACGGTCAGCGAGGAGGTGGGCTCGTCCAGCACGATGACCTGGGCGTTGTAGGAGATCGCCTTGGCGATCTCGCACATCTGCCGCTGTGACACCGACATGTTGCGCATCGGCTGGGTCAGGTTGACCGTCATGCCCAGTTTGCGGAACAGGTCGGCGGCCTTGCGCTTCATCTGCCCTTCGTCCACGACCCCCATGCCGTTCACCGGGTACCGCCCCAGGAACAGGTTGTCGATGACGCTGCGCTCCAGGCACTGGTTCAGTTCCTGGTGGACCATGGCGATGCCGTTTTCCAGCGCGTCCTTCGGGCCGGAGAAGCTGATCTCCTTGCCGTTTAAGAAAATTTTGCCTTCGTCCTTCTGGTAGGTGCCGAACAGGCACTTCATCATGGTGGATTTGCCGGCGCCGTTTTCGCCCATCAGCCCCATGACGGTGCCCCGCTTCACATCCAGGTTGATGTGGTCCAGCACCCGGTTGCGGCCAAACGACTTGCACATACCGCGAATCGACAGGACAATATCATCTCTCGCTTCTGCCATTCTCGTTACTCCCGTCTGTAAAGATTCATCCTTACCCCCGGCGGGGCGCCGCAGCGCCGGGCCGGTCCTCACAAAAAAGCGCTATCAGGGAGAATGTCTTCTCCCTCGACGGAGAACTTCTCCTCCCTGATAGCGCTGTGTTTTACTTAGTCCACAACTCGACTGAAAGCCGGGATCACTGGCTCAGCAGAGAGGTGTAGGAAGCGGCGTTGTCGGTCTTGACCATGTTGATGGCAAAGGCGTCGTAGGCGCTGGGGTTGCTCAGGCGGTTGGTGATGTTGGCCTCGGTCTGGCCGTCGCCGCCGATGTACTCGACATTCAGGTTCAGCAGGTCGTCATAGTTTTCCAGCAGGGGCTGGTAGGTGGCGCTCAGGAAGTTGTCGGCCGCATTGTAGATGTCCAGCCAGACAGACTTTTCGGGGTGAGCGGTGGCATCCAGCTGGTTGGAAACCGGCGCGTAGGTCTTGGTGGAGTCGGTGAACTCGGTGTAGTTGTCCGCCGTGACCGCCACGTTCAGCGCGTAGTAGGAGCGGGCTTCCTCGTCATAGTAGTACACATCCTCGCTCAGCACGTTGCCCGCGTCGTCCGGGGTGGAAATGCCGGTGTTGATGTCCACGCCGTCCAGCGCGTTGCGGATCAGGCGCAGGGTCAGGTAAGCCTGCACGTCGGCATGCTGGCTGATGGTGCCGCCGTAGCCGTTGGCGATGGCCGCCACGGCGTCGGCGTTGGCGTCATACCCGAAGGTGGGCACGCCGTTGGCCTGGGACCAGCCGTTGAACATGGACATGCCCATGCCGTCGTTGTTGGACACGACAATGTCGATCTCATCGCCGAAGGAAGCCGCCCAGGTGTTGATGGCGTTGCCGGCGGTGGCGGCGTCCCAGGTGGCGCCGGCGGAGTTCTTCATCTCCTGGCTGGCCAGCTCACGCACGGTGAAGGTCTGGCCGCCGGCCTCGATGGTGCCGTCCTGCACGGCGGTGGCGGTGCCGTCGGTGTTGGTGCCCACCGGGTCGGACACGATGCCGTTGTCGCCTTCCACCGCGGTGCCCAGCGCGCTGCGCACGCCGCGGGTACGGGCGATGGAGTCGTTGTGGCCGATGTCGCCGATGGCCAGCACGTAGCCGATCACGCCGTCGCCGTTGCGGTCGATGACGTCGGCATGGGCGGCGATGTAGTCAGCGACCATCTGGCCCTGCAGCTCGGCGCCCTGGTTGGCGTCAAAGCCGACGTAGTAGGTGTTGTCGTTGAAGCTCAGGGCGGCCTGGTCCAGCTCGCCGGTGGTGGAGTTGGAGGGCTGCCGGTTGAACCAGATCAGCGGCTTGTCCTTGTTGGCAACGGTGCCGGCTTCGGCGGTGGTGTCGTCGGTGGCTTCGGTGGCTTCCGAGCTGGCGGCAGCCTCCGAGGTGCCGCCCGAAGCCGCGGTGCTCTCCGAAGAGGTGGTGCCGCCGCAGGCGGCCAGGCTCAGCGCCATGGCAGCCGCCAGGGTCAATGCAAGTGCTTTTCTCATCGTGTACTCTCCTTTGGTGTTAAGAATGCGGGGCTTTCCAGGCCGGCCCCGCCTGACACTTCTATGCTACCGGAAAATCGGGGCAAAAACAAGGTGAAATTTCACCGAAAGTAGGGTAAAAAAATATCCAAACCCGTCAAAATGCCGACAGGTTTGGATATAGTTTTGTGCAGTTTCTACAAGGCGCCCTCACTGAAAGGCGAACAGCGCCTTCTGGCTGTCCAGGGTAAACATGTTTTCCGGGTCCACCACCCGGGTGGTGGTGTCCACCGTTTCCTCCACCCGGCCGCCCTGGCCGGTCAGCAGCCGGTAGGCGCTTTCCACCCCCAGGTAGCCCATGGCGTAGGGGTTCTGCACCACCAGCGCGTCCACCGTGCCGGTCTGCAGCCCTTCCACCGTGGCGATGTTGGAATCAAACCCCACCAGGTAGACCCCTTCCGCCAGGCCCAGCGCGTCGATGGCCGCGGCGGCCCCCACGCTGGTGGGCTCGTTGAAGGCCAGCAGCACGTTGATGCCGGGGTGGGCGGAAAGCAGCGCGGCGGCGTCGGTCTGGGCGCGGCCGGCTTCGGCCAGGGTGTTGATGACCGACTCCACCCGGGCGCGGCCGCTGTCGGCAAAGGCGTCCAGGGCGCCGCGCTCCCGCTCCTGGCCGTTGGCGCTGCGGGCGTCGTAGTTCACGATCCCCACCCGCAGCTCCCCCTCCACCCCGTCCAGGGCGGCCCGGGCGGCCATCTGGCCGGCGGCGTAGTTGTCGGTGCCGATGTAGGTCTGCACCGCGTCGGAGTTGACCGGCGAGTCGATGGCCACGATCCGCACCCCCCGGGCGGCGGCTTCGTCGATGGCCTCGGCGTTGCTCTCGTAGTCGATGGCCGAAAACACCAGCGCCTCGGCCCCGTCCTCCACCGCCTCGGCCACCATCCGGTTCTGGCTGTACCAGTCCTCCTCGGTCTCGGGGCCGGCGACGGTCAGTTCCAGGTTGTACTCGGTGGCGGCGGCCTCCGCCCCGGCAAAGACCGAAAGCCAGAACTCGGTGGTGGTGGATTTTGCCACGATGGCCACCTTGTGCCGGGCCCCCGACGGGGTGCCGGCGGCGCAGCCGCCCAGCGCCAGCAGCGCCAGCGCCGCGGCGCCCAGCGCCCGGCGGGTCTTATTTGGTCTCATAGCCGTCCTCCTGTCGCACCTTCGGCATCCGGATCTCCACGCAGGTGCCCTCGTCGGGCACGCTGTCGATGCGCAGGCCGTACTGTTTGCCGAAATAGATCTTGAGCCGGTCGTTCACATTCTTGATGCCGATGCCGGTGCGGTCGCTGGGGCCTTTGTTCAGGATGGCCGCCACCTGTTCGGGGGTCATGCCCACCCCGTCGTCCCGCACACGGAAGAGGATGTCCTGCCCGTCGGGGCAGACCTGCACCGTGATGTGCCCTTCCTCCACCATCAGGTCCAGGCCGTGGTTGATGGCGTTTTCGATGATGGGCTGCAGGGTGATCTTGTTGCACAGGTAGTCAAGGCAGCCGGGGTCCACCTCGAAGTGGTAGGTGAACCGGTTCTTGTACCGGTATTTCTGGATCTGCAGGTAGCTTTCGGCGTGTTCGATCTCCCGGGCAATGGGGATCAGCTCGTGCCCTTTGCTGATGCTGATGCGGAACAGCCGGGCCAGGGCGTGGACCATCCGCACCGCGTCGGCGTTCTGCCCCTGCTCGCACATCCAGGCGATGGAATCCAGGGTGTTGTACAGGAAATGGGGGTTGATCTGGGCCTGCAGGGCCTTCAGCTCGGTCTTGCGCAGGTTCACTTCCTCCTGGCGTACCGTCACCATCAGCTGCTGGATGCGCCCCACCATGTGGCTGAAGGAGGCGGAAAGCTCCTGCACCTCCCTTGTGCCGCCCACCGGGCGGTAGGTAAAGTGGTCGGCGTCCTTCTCAAAGCTCTCCATCGCGGCGGCCAGGCCCCGCAGCGGCCGGCCCAGCAGGCGGGAAAGCAGCCAGCTGGTCAGCACCGCGCCGCCCAGCACCAGCGCCCCCAGCAGGGCCGAAAGCTGCATCATCTCGGCCATGTTCCGGTCCACCAGCTCGTCCACATAGCTGACCCCCACCACCCGCCAGCCGCTGTCCTCCACGCTGTTCACGCAGGTGATCACGGTGCCGTTGTCGTACACCCCATCGGCCAGGGCGGCCAGGGCGGCGGTGTCCTCGCTTTTCAGGCCGGAGTAGATCAGCTGCTGCTGGGGGTGGTAGATGATGTTGCCCCCTGCGTCCAGCAGGAAGCAGTACCCCCTGGTGCCGATGCCCACATTGTTGATGTAGCTGGACAGGCTGGAAAAGCTCAGGTCCAGCGACACCCAGGCCGCCTCGCCCCCCGCGTCCAGCCGGGCGGTCATGGTCACCACCCAGGGGTAGTACCGGTCAAAGATCGTCTCCACATGGGGGGCGGTCATAAAGCTGTCGGCGGTGCGGCGGGCCTGGTCATAGTCAAAGGAAAGGTTGACCGCGATCTTTTCCTTGGGGTCGCGGCCCTGGGCCCAGCAGTCCAGCAGGTTGCCGGCGCCGTCGTAGCTGGTCACCGCCACCACGTCGGGGCGGAAGTTCAAAAAGGCTTCCAGCATGCTGTCCCGGCGGGCGGCGCTCTGGCCCAGGGCCTGGGTCACGCTGTCCATGGCCTGGTCCATATCCTCCAGGTAGCTGGCCACCGTGTTGGAAACCTGGGTCACGGCCTGGGCGCTGCTGGTGCGGGCGTTCTGCACGATGGCCCGGCGGTACCGGTCCAGAAACAGCCCGATGCAGCACACAAGGATCACCGCCACCATCCCCACCACCATCGTGACCAGGATGGTGGTGATCCGGGGCCGGCGGCTCATGCCCCGGCCTGCGGCCCGTCGGCCTGCAGGCGGCGGCGCAGCGCGTTGGGGCTTTCGCCGGTATACTTCTTGAAACAGTAGCTGAAATAGTGCTGGTCGGTGTAGCCGCAGCGCCCGGCGATCTGCTGCAGCCGCAGGTCGGTGGTCTGCAGCATCCGGCGGGCGGCCTCCATCCGCTTGCGGATCAGGATGTTGATGAAGGTCTCGCCGGCATACTTCTTGATGCAGGCGCTCAGGTGGTTGGGGCTCACGTCCAGCATCCCGCTCAGCGACACCAGCGACAGGTCGGCTTCCATATAATGCTGGTCGATGGCTTCGAGCGCCCGGTCGCACAGCCCGCGCCCGCCCCGCACCGCCGGCTGCAGGTCGCTGATGAACCGCACGCCCCCCTCGGCCGGGTCGGCTTTGAGCAGGGCCTCCATCGCTTCCCGGTAGGCGGCGTGCAGCCGGCTGAGCTCGGGGGTCATCCGGCTGACCCCGATGCGGCACTGGCAGCCCAGCACCCGGTCGGCCATCTGGGGGATCTCGTCGGCCAGGATGTGCAGGTACTCCTCAAAATCCGACCGGTTGCCCAGCAGCACGGTGATCACCCGCCCGCCGGAAAAAAAGCTCACGCTGCGCAGGTACTTGGCCGCCAGCTTGTCCACCGCCGCCGCAAAGGCCGGGGTGGTGCAGCCGGCGCCGGCGGCGTCCTGCAGGGTGGCGGCCATCAGGGTGTACTGGGGCTTGTCGGCGGCGTCCTGCAAAAGCCCGCAGTCGATGGCGTACTGGGCGGTGCGGGGGTCGGGGGCGGCGTACTCGTCCAGCACCAGCGGCATCAGGAACACCGCCCGCTTGTCCTGCCGGTCGGGGGCGGTGTCCGCCGCCTGGGACGCCTGGCGGAACATCGCAAACTGGGTGTCGATCTTCTGGTGGACCACCCGCAGTTCGGCGGCCAGCCCTTCGATGGTCAGTGGCTTGAGCATGTAGCTGATGATGTTGTACTGGATGGCCTGTTTGGCATACTCGAAATCGTCGTAGCCGCTCAAAAAGGCGATGTTCATGGCCGGGCGCACCTCCCGCACCTGGCGGGCCAGCTCGATGCCCGAGATAAAGGGCATCCGGATGTCGGTCAGCAGCAGGTCGGGCTCCAGCTTTTCCACCAGCTGCAGCGCGTCCAGCCCGTTGCTGGCGCTGCCCGCCAGCGAAAAGCCCAGCTCGGCCCAGGGCACCATCGTGCAGACAGCCTCCCGCAGCACGTCCTCGTCGTCCGCCACCACCACGGTGTAGATGTTCTTGTTGGGCATCCTCTCTCCTCCTTGACGGGCGGCTCAGAGACTTTCGCAGGGATAGCGGACGGCCATCTGGGCCCGCAGGCAGTCCATCTCGGCCATGATGTGCAGGGTCTCCCGGTGGGGCATCGAGGGGCACTCGGTCAGCCCCCGGGCAATGCAGTCGGCGGCTTCCAGCAGCTCGTACTCGTAGCCGGTCAGCTGGGGCGGGCGGGACTCCCGGCGCACCAGCCGGTGGTCGGCGTCATAGACCCGCAGCCCTTCGGGGTTGTTGATGTTGTCCACCACCAGCGTGCCGGCGGTGCCGTAGATCACCCCCAGCCGGTCGGAGATGCCGGTGGCCGCGGCGGTCAGGTGGGCGGCCCGGCCGTCGGCCCAGGTCAGGGTGATGTTGTCGGTCATGTCCACCCCCAGCTCGTTTTTGGTGCACACCCCCTGCACCCCGTCGGGGTGGTCAAAGACCATCTCGGCAAAGTTCAGCGGGTAGACCCCCATGTCCAGCAGCGCCCCGCCGGCCAGCTCGGGCCGGGCGATGCGGGGTACCTGGGCGTTGTAGTAGCCGAGGTTGGCGGTCAGCAGCCGGGGGGTGCCGATCTCGCCGGACTCCACCACCTCCCGGATGCGCCGGCGCATCGGCTGGTAGCGGGTCCAGATGGCCTCGGTCACCAGCAGGCCCCGGTCCCGGGCTTCCCGCAGGGCGACTTCGGCCTGGCGGGCGTTGACGGTGAAGGCTTTCTCGCACAGAACATGCTTGCCGTAGGCCACGCACATCCGGATCTGCCCGTAATGGTGGGAGTGGGGGGTGGCGATGTACACAAGGTCCACCGCCGGGTCGGCCAGCATCGCCTCGTACCCGCCGTAGGCCCGCTGCACCCCGTTGGCCCGGGCGAAGGCTTCGGCCCGGTCGGCCTGCCGGGCCGCCACCGCGTACAGTTCGATCTCCGGGTGGCCGTTCTGGTTCAGCAGCCGCACCGTCCCGGCCATCACGCCGGCGATGGACCCGGCGCCGAGAATTCCCAGTTTCATAGCGTCTTCCCTCCGTCTCGGGGGCGGCGGCGCCGCCCTCTGTTTTTGCCCAGTATACCACACCGCCGCCCGCCCCACAAGGGAAAAAGACCTTGGGGCCGCCGGTTTCCCCGGCGGCCCCAAGGCACTCTCCTGACAGGGCAGGGCACGCTCAGCCCGGAATGACCTGGCCGTTCTCCACCCGCAGCACCCGGTCGAACCCTTCGGCCAGGGCCGGCCGGTGGGTGACGGCCACCACCGTGTACCGCCGGGGCAGCGCCCGGATGGCGTCGGCCACGGCGGCCTCGCTGCCGGCGTCCAGGGCGGAGGTGGGCTCGTCCAGCAGCAGCACCGGGGCGCCCCGGTACAGCGCCCGGGCCAGCGCGATCCGCTGCAGCTGCCCGCCGGAATACCCGCCCGAACCCTGGGTGGGCACCGCCTCGTAGCCGCCGGGGGCGGCCTCCAGGAAACCGGCGGCGTCGGCCTCCCGGGCGGCGGCGTGCAGCCGGGCCGGGTCGGGGGTGTCGGCCAGGGCGATGTTCTGCCCGATGGTCCGCTGGAACAGCACGGTGTCCTGGGGCATCACGGCCAGCCCGGCCCGCCAGCGCCCCGGGGGCACGGCGCCCAGCCGCTGCCCGTTGAGGGTGATCTGCCCGCTGTCCGGCAGGTACAGCCCCTGGATCAGCCGCAGAATGGTGGATTTGCCGCTGCCGCTCTCCCCCAGCAGGGCGGTCTTGCAGCCGGCCGGGATCGCAAAGCTCACGTCCCGCAGGGCGGGGGCGTCGGCGCCGGGGTAGGTGAAGGTCACATGGGAAAAGACGACGGCGTCCGCCCCGGCGCCGCCGGCGGGCTGCGGGCGTTCGGGTTCGCCGGCCCCCGGCGCGGGGGCCGCGGCCCGGTCGTCCTCCCCGGGCAGGTCGATGACCGCAAACACCCGGGCGGCCTGGGGCGTCCGCTGGGCCAGCATCGGGCCCAGGTGGCCCAGCGCCGTGAACATCTGGCTGATCTGGTCGGACAGGGGCAGCGCCACGATCACGTCGGCAAAATTCACCCGGCCGGCGCCGGCCAGCGCCGCGCCGCCCAGCAGCACGGCCAGGTACACCCCCACCCCGCCGAACAGGCTGTTCAGGCTGCGGCGGCGGGCCAGCAGCGCGGTGCGCCGGTTCACCGCCCCGGCCAGGGCGGTCAGGGCGGCGTCCAGCCGGCGCTGCAGCATCGGGCCCAGGCGGTAGCTGCGCACCTCCTGCCGGCCGCGGATGCCCTCGTCCACCAGCTGGGTCACGGCGGCCTGCCCGGCGGTGATCTGGCCGCTCAGCGCCTGCAGCCGGCCGGAAAAGCCGCGCATCACCGCATAGTTGCCCAGGGCGCAGCCGGCGCACAGCGCCGCCACCACCCAGTCCACCGCCAGCAGCCAGGCAAGGGACAAAGCCCCCGACAGGATCGGCGCCCAGATCCACCCGGCCAGGTAGAACCCCACCAGCTCCACCGCTTCGCTCAGGTCAGTGGTAAAGCGGGCCAGCAGGTCGCCGGCCGGCAGCGCCGCGGCGGCGTCCTCCCGGGCGTGAAGCAGGCTGTGCAGCATCCGGCGGCGCAGGGTGTTCTGGGTGCGCTGTTCCAGCCAGGCAAAGCCCAGGCCGGTAAAGCCGGCCAGCACCGCAAAGGCCGAGATCAGCCCCAGGTAGAGGGCCAGGCGGCCGGGTTCGCCGCCGGGCTGGCCCTGGGCCAGCAGCAGCACGCTCCGCAGCAGCACCCCCACCGACGAAAAGATCAGGAACAGCGCCAGCGCATAGACGCCGGTACACAGGGCGTACAGCGGGGCGTGGCCCCGGGCCCGGCGCAGCCGGGCATACAGCGCCCGGGGGTCGGCGGTCTTGTCAGCTCCGGTCATGGCGTCCACCTCCTTCCCCGGCCGGGGCGGCCGGGACCTCCTGCATACGGCCCCCCTCAAACCGGAACGCCCGGTCGGCCCCCTCGGCAGATCGGGGCTGTGGGTGACCAGGATCACGGTGGCGTCGGGGGCGGCGGCGCACACCCGCCGCCAGACCTCCCGGGCCATGCCGGCGTCCAGGGCGGAGGTGGCCTCGTCCAGCAGCAGCACCGGGGCGCCCCGGTACAGCGCCCGGGCCAGGCTGGCCCGCTGCCGCTGCCCGCCGCTCAGGTTGGCGGCGTTGTGGTGCAGCGGGGCGCCCGGGTCGGGCAGGGCGGCCGGGTCCAGCATCGCCGCCCGGCAGGCGGCGCGCAGCCGGGCCGGGTCGGGGTCGGGGGCAAAGGCGGTCAGGTTGTCCTGCAGGGGGCCGTCAAACAGGTAGGGGAACTGGGCCACATACAGGCTCTCGCCGGCCTGCACCCGGCCCCGGGCCGGGGCCAGCAGCCCGGCGATCAGCTGCAAGGCCGTGGATTTGCCGCTGCCGCTGGGGCCAAAAAAGACCGCCTTCTCCCCCGGGTGCAGTTCCAGGCAGAGGTCCTGCACGGCCCAGTTTTCGGCGCCGGGGTAGCGGTAGGCGGCATGGTCCAGCAGCACCCGGCCGTCCGGCGCGGGGGCGGGGTCGGGGGCGTTCGGCCGGGCCAGCAGCGCCTGCAGCCGCCGGCGGGCCGGGCGGGTGGAGCCCAGATCCAGCAGCAGGTCGATGTAGTGCAGCTGGTTGACCAGCAGGTCCTCGGCCAGATAGTAGGCGGTCAGAAAGGCGGACAGCGCCAGCCCCCGAGGCAGCAGCAAAAGCCCGGTCAGGCAAAGGGCGAACATCGGCAAAAGCCCGCAGAGCAGGCCCAGCATCTTCACCGGCAGCCCTGTCAGCGCCGCCCGCACCCGGGCGGCCGCGCAGGCGTCGCCGGCGGCCAGCGCCCCGGCGGCGCCGAAGGTCTCGGCGTCGTTGAGCTTGACGGTCAGCCGGTTGTCCAGCAGGTCCCGCAGCTGGGTGTTCAGCGCCACCTCGCTGCGCTTGACCGCCTCGTTGGCGCCGTTGACGCAGCGGCTCAGCGCCGCCTGCAGCCCCACGCTCACCCCCACCGCCGCCAGATAGGCCAGGGTGATCCGCCAGCTCAGCGCCGCCAGATACCCCATCACCAGCAGGCACTGGACCCCCTGCAAAATGGTCTCGGGCAGGGCTTCGGCCTGGTGGTGGACCGCCTGGTCCACATCCTGCCGGGCGCTGGTCAGCAGCCCGCCGATGTCGGCCAGGGCGGGGTCGTCGGCGGGCAGGCGGGCCACCTTGTCCACCAGGGCGGTCTCGGCGGCGCGGCGGGTGTCGTTGCCGGCGGCGGCCTTCAGCCGGGCAAAGGCGTAGTCGCCGGCCGCGGCCAGGGCGTACAGCCCGGCGCTGCCCGCGGCCAGGGCCAGCACCCCCGGCGCCAGCCCGGCGGTGGAGACCCGCCCGGTCAGGGCGCCCAGCACGGTGGAAAGCCCCATCGACACCCCCACCTGCGCCAGCGCCAGCACCGCGAACCCGGCGTTGTACCGGGCCGCAGCCACAGCCTTTTTCATTGGCAATTCCTCCCTGTGTCCCCGCGCCGGCACACGCGCTCCGGCCGGCCTTCGAAAACGCACCGGCGGGCGCCATGCGCCGGCGGCGTTCCCGTACCGGGGACATTTTTTCGGCCCCCATTATAGTTCGTTCGCAATAAAAAGTCAACCGTCCGCCGCCCGCGCACACGGGCGGCATACAAACCCCCCGGGCTGCCCGCAGCCCGGGGGGGTTGCTCAGTTTCGGGAAGCGGCCCGGCGGCGCAGGCCGTACACGGCCAGCGCGGCCGCGGCGGCCAGGCTGACCAGCTCGGCGGCCCGCCAGCTCCGCGGTTCGGCCCAGCTGACCGTAAAGGTGCCGCTGTAGTCGGCGGCCAGCACCGCGGCCACCTTGCCGGTGGCGGTGGCCCCCAGCGAAAGGGTGCTGCCGTCGTTGGCGGTGATCCGGTAGCCCGGGTAGGCGATCAGCGGCAGTTCCAGGCTGCTGTCGCCGGTGCCGCTGCCGGCGGCGGTGACGGTGAAGGTGTTGTCCTGCCGGGTGCTGTCCAGCAGCACGGCGCCGTTCACCGGGTGGATGTTGGTATCCTCCACCCAGGCTTCCTCAAATTGGGCGGGCAGGTATTCCAGGTTGGAGTTGTCCTTGCCCGAGATCAGCTCCCGCCCTTCGGCCATGCGGTTGCGGCCGTAGTAGCCGAAGGCGTACTGCCCGGCCTCCATCCAGCCCAGCCAGCCGGCCAGGCCCAGCAGGCAGCAGGCCCCCAGCGCCGCGGCCTGCCGGCGGCCGGCCCCCTGCAGCACCAGCACCGCGGCGCCGCCCATGGCGGCAAAGCACAGGCTCACCACCATCAGGTAGCGGAAGGGGAACTGGACGTTGCACAGCACGGCCGCCACCCGGTCGCCCAGCAGGCTGTACAGGCCGTCCCAGTCCATCCAGCCCACCAGGTAGACCCCCAGCGCCCCCAGCACGGCGGCCGGGGTGCCGATCTGCCGGGCCCGGCAGACCGCCGCCGGGCAGAGCACCCGGACCGCCAGGTAGGCCAGCGCCCCCAGCACCAGCCCGCCGCCGATCTTCAGCGCGCTGGTGGACAGATCTTCGTCCCACAGGCGGAACAGATACCCGAAGGAGACCAGCGAGGCGTTCAGGTCCCGGTTCTGGGTCTCGGTGCCCCGCCAGGCCCCGCCGAACAGGGTGGTCAGGAAGGGCAGCAGGAACCAGAGGTTGAGCAGCACCGTCAGCCCCGCCCCCTTGGCCAGGATCAGCAGGTTTCGCGGCCGGAAGGCCCGCCGCCAGCACAGCAGCACCAGCACCACCGCCGCCTGGGCCATGATCTCGGTGCTGATCGTGTGGCTCTGGATCAGCCCGGTAAAGCCCAGCATCAGCGGCAGCCAGGCCAGTTCGCGGGAACGGGGCGGGGCGTCGTCGGCATACAGCGCCCAGAACCCGTAGGCCAGCAGCGGCAGAAAACACAGGGCGATCCCCTCGCCGATGCCGTGCCGCCAGTAGATGTCGCTGAACCGGTAGCTGGCCGTGGCGTACAGGGCGGTGGCCACAAAGGCCGGCAGCCGGCGGCCGAACATCCGCCGGAAACTGAACCACCCGATGCCCACCGTCAGCGCCCCCAGCAGGAGCAGCAGCGCGTTGAGGGCCTGGTACAGCGGGAACCCGGCCAGCACCAGCAGCGCCGGCAGGTAGAGCAGCAGCTCCCCGTAAAACAGCGGGCTGCCGTAGCCGTAACCGTTGAGTTCCCCGGTGTACAGCCGCACCGGGAACTGCCCGTCGGCCAGCGCCTGGGCGATGTTCCAGATCCGGCTGTAATGGAAGTGGGTGTCCGGCCCGTGGCCGGCAAAATCGCTGAAGGCCGGCAGGCAGACCAGCACGGTCAGCCCCACAAGCCCCGCCAGCACCGCCCGCCGTTTTGGGTCGGGCAGCCAGGGGGAGGCCGGGCTCAGCGCCAGGGCCAGCAGGTCCGCCAGGGCAAAGAGCAGCAGGTCCTTCACCAGCAGCACCACCCGCCAGCCGAACACCTCCCGCACCGTCACGGCGCTCACCGTCAGGGACGGGTCCCGGGCATAGACCATCAGGCTGCTGGCCGTGTACCGCCCCTGCACCCAGAAATGCCCTTCGGCGTGGGTCTGGCCCGGCTGCAGCTTCAGGTCGTAGCCGGTGCTCTGCACATCGGGCAGCTCCACCCGCAGGGTGCCGGCGGCGCTCTGCTCCAGCGCGTAGGAAATCTCCTTCTCGGTCTCGGCGGTCTCGGTGCCGGCCGCCGCCGCGGCGGTCACACCGCTGCAGGTGTAGTCGATGGAAAAGGCGTACCGGCCGCGGGTCAGCGCCGGGCCGTCCCACAAAAACACCCCCACCCCCACGTCGTTTTCGTCGGCGGCGTTGGCGGCGGCCATCTCCTCGTAGGTGGCCATGCCGTCCGGGTCGGCGGTGTCTATGGCGATGCCCGTGTCCGTCACGGTCACCGGGATCTGCAGCTGGGCGGCGGCGAAATCCGCCCCGCTCAGGGTAAAACTGGTCAGCGGACGGCGCAGCCCCCAAAGGCCGGCCAGCAGCACCAGCAGTTCCAGCGCCAGCACCCCGGCCCAGATCGGGTGCCGGGTCATCCAGCTGCGCAGGCGGTGTGTCTTCATACATATACCCCTTTGCTTGTCGCGCCCGCCCGGCCGCCGGGGCGGCGAGGCGGGGCGTGGTTTTCCCTGTTATTATGCCATCCGGGCGCGCAAATTGCAAGCCGCGGTCCCGCCGGGCCGGCCGAGGCCGCGCCCCCGGGCGCCGGGCGGACGGACACTGGTTCTGTCTTCAAAGATACTATATTATGAATAAAAGACATTATACTGTCAAAAGAAATATAGTATTCTGACAGGGGGGAAGTTTTCCCCTTTCCCACCGGGCCGGCAGCCGTGGCGGCCCCCAAACAGGAGGTGTTGCCTTGTTTAGTGAAAACCTGAAGCAGCTGCGCGAACAAAGCGGCATCAAACAGGCAGCGCTGGCCCATGATGTGGGCGTTTCCCGCAGCGCCATCAACGCCTGGGAGATGGGCGTCTCGATGCCTTCGGTGGCCAACCTGCTGGCCCTGTGCCAGATCTTTCATGTCTCGGCGGATTATCTGCTGGGCATGACCGACGATTACAGCGTACACATCGGGCATCTGCCGCCCCAGCAGCAGGAACTGGTGCTGCGGCTGGTGGAGTGCCTGTCCGCCAACGGGCAGGAGCCCGGCGCCTGACCCGCCGGGCCGTGTTTGAGAGGAGAAAGCTATGCCGGAACGCGTTTTATTGTTTATCCCCGCCTACAACTGCGAAAAGCAGCTGCCGCGGGTGCTGGACCAGCTGCTGGATGAGCGGGTGGCGGAGTTTGTGACCGAGTGCATCGTGGTGAACAACCGCTCCACCGACGGCACCGAGGACGCCGCCCGCCGCTGGATGGCCGCCCACCCGGCGGCGCCGGTGCGCCTTTTGCGCAACAACGAAAACTACGGCCTGGGCGGCAGCCACAAGGTGGCCTTCGGCTATGCGCTGGAGCATGGGTTCGACTACCTGGTGGTGCTGCACGGCGACGACCAGGGCGACGTGCGGGACCTGCTGGGGCTGCTGGACTCGGGGGCCTACCGCACCTGTGACTGCTGCCTGGGGTCCCGCTTCATGAAGGGCAGCCGCATCACCGGCTACAGCCCGCTGCGCATCTTCGGCAACTACGGCTTCAACTGGCTGTTCACCCTGGTGGCCCGCCGCAAGATCACCGACCTGGGCAGCGGGCTGAACCTGTACAAGGTCTCCAGCCTGAAAAGCGGCTACTACCTCAAGTTCCCCGACACCCAGTATTTCAACGACTGCATGATCCTGGCCCAGTGCCATTACCGGCAGAAGATCCGCTTTTTCCCCATCAGCTGGCGGGAGGAAGACCAGGTCTCCAACACCAAACTGACCAGCTTTGCCCTCAGCCTGCTGCGCATGTGCGGCCAGTACGCCGCCGGCCCCAAAAAGTTCGTCGGGCGGGAGATGCGCGCAAAGCCGGTGGAACACTACGGCTACCAGGTGGTGGCCTCCAACCGATAAGCGCTGCACAAGAGGCAACAGCCGCGCACGGCAATTGCCTAACGCGTCTGTTTCCCCTTGTGTATCCCCTTCGACAAAATTTTACGGCAAATCGCGCACTCGTCGCTAACGCTCCTCGCACACAATTTGCCGCAAAATTTCCCTGGCGGTGTCGCCGTCGTCGGCGCATGTCCGCCGACGGCGACGGTTTTTATGTTTTTCGACAGTCGGGGTGTCCCCCGGCGCGGGGACAGTTTCCGCCCCCCCGTTTTCATCCACCGAGAAGGAGGTATTCCCATGAAAGTGCTCGTCACCGGCGCGGCCGGTTTCATCGGCGGCCAGCTCTGCCATGCGCTGTGGAAGCGCGGCGACACGGTCGTCGGCATCGACAATTTTTCCTACGGAAACCCGGACAACCTGCGCTTTGAGGACCACGACTTCGGCCCCGAGGTGCTGCGCCTGGACATCCGCGACCGGGACGCCCTGCCCGCCCTTTTTGAAAAGGAAGGCTTCGACCTGTTGTACAACATCGCCGGCATCGCCCCGCTGCCCGACTGCCAGAGCGACCCGGTGGAGGCGGTGAGCGTCAACACGCTGGGGCTGGTGAACCTGCTGGAACTCTGCCGCCGCCACGGCGTCAGGCATCTGGTGCAGGCGTCCACCAACGCCATGTATGAAAACGAGACCCAGTTCCCCACGGTGGAGGACCGGTTCAATCCCCCCACCCTGATCTACCCCAGCACCAAATACTGCGCCGAGCAGTTCTGCCGCAGCTTTGCCGAGACCTACGGCATGAACGTCACCTGCCTGCGGTTCGCCAACGTCTACGGCCCCCACATCGACTGCCTGCGCAAGCAGCCGCCCTTTGTGGGCTACATGATCCGGGAACTGTACTACGACCGGGTGCCGGAGTTCCACTCCGACGGCAACCAGCGGCGGGACTACATCTATGTGGACGACCTGATCGACCTGGCCCTGCGGGTCACCGACCGGCCGGGCTTTGACGCGGTGAACGTTTCCAGCAACCGGAACTACTCGGTGCGGGAGCTGTACGCCATCGCCTGCCGGCTGATGAACAAGCAGATCGAGGCCAGATACTGCGAGACCAGCCACTACTGGGCCAAGTACCCGGAACTGTACGGCGGGGCCTACGGCATCCGGCCGCAGATCCTGGACCACGAGGTCAACAAGTATTCGCTGTGCGACAACACCCACGCCAAAACGCTTTACGGCTGGGCGCCCAGGGTCTCCATCGAGGAAGGGCTGGCCCGGGTCATCGAGGCCGAATGCGCGATGCTGGCCGCCCGGGACGCCGACCGGACCTGACCGCCCGACAAAGGGGGAATCCGTATGCCGAAACTTCATCTTGTCATGCCGATGGCCGGGCGGGGCAGCCGCTTTTTTGAGGACGGCTTTGTGCAGCCCAAGCCCCTCATCGAGATCCATGGCGCGCCCTTTTTCTACTGGGCGGCCCGCAGCATCGAAAAAAACATCCCGCTGGACGGCATCACCTTTGTGGTGCTTAAAGAGCATATCCGGGATTTCGGGCTGGAAGCCCGCATCCGCGCCTACTGGCCCGACGCCCGCATCGTGGCGCTGGACGAGGTGACCCCCGGCGCCGCCGTCACCTGCCGCAAAGGCTGCGAGGACCTGCCCGACGGCGTGCCGCTGCTCTTCAACGACTGCGACCACCTGTTCCTGTGCCGCGCCTTTGAGGACTTCTGCCGGGCGGGCGGCTTCGCCGCCGGGCCGGACGGGGCGCTGCTGACCTTCCCCTCCGACTCGCAGGCCTACAGCTACCTGCAGTACGGGGCAAACGGCCTTGTCTGCCGCACGGTGGAAAAGCAGGTGGTCAGCCATGACGCCATCTGCGGGGCCTACTATTTCAAGGACAAGGCCACCTACCTCTCCGCCTGCGAGGAGTACCTGCACACCTGCCAGTATAAGGAATTCTTCGTCTCCGGCGTCTACAACGTCCTGGCCGGGCGGGGGCGGGCGGTGCGCGGCTTCGCCACCGACCTGCACCTGCCCTTCGGCACACCGGCCGAGTACGCCCTGGCCGAACGCCCCGAAAACGCCGCCGGCTTTGCGGCGCTGCAGGCATGACCGCCGCGCTGCTGCTGGGTTCGGTGGCGCTGCTGCTGGCGGGGCACCTGTTCCGCCTGCTGCGGTGGGAGCAGTTCATCCGCATCTATGAACGGCCGATGCGCGGCGTCATGCTGCGGGGCATGGCTGTCGGGTACGGGGTGAACTTTCTGCTGCCCTTCCACATCGGGGATGTGTTCCGCGCCTGGTTCACCGGCCGCCGGATGAAAAACGGGGTGGGCTTTGCGCTGGCCACCGTCATCATGGACCGGTTCCTGGATGTATGGGTGGTGGCGCTGCTCTTCGGTGCCTTCCGGCTGGCCGGGGTGCCCGGCGTGCGGGACGACGCGCTGTACTACCTGGTGTTTGCGGTGGTGCTGGCGGCGGCGCTGGCGGTGGTCATCGCGCTGCGCGGGCCGATCAAGCGGCTCTGCCTGGCGGTGTGCGGGATCTTCAACGACGCCATCAAGCTGGACGGGCTGGAATTCTGCTGGAGCCTGATCAACACCTTCAAGGACCTGCGCCGGGTGCAGATCGGCCGCCTGGCCCTCAACACCGGGCTGATGTGGGTCTCCTACCTGGCCAGCTACGGGGTGCTGGCGGCGGCGCTGTCCGGCTGCGGCGCCGGCTTCGGCGGGGTGGATGTCTTCACCATGCTCTTCGGCACCGACGCGGTGGACCTGACCAGCTTCTCCCTCACCGGCCGCCTGCACGCCATCTCGCCGCTGGCCCAGGGGCTCATGCTGGCCTGGTTCCTGCTGCCGCTGCTGGCCATGTGGGCGGTCACCCTGCTGCCCGCCCGGCTGCGGGGCGGCATCAACCGGGCGGCCGCGGCGGCGGCCCCCGCCCCCGCCGCGGACGCCGACTACCTCAACCTGCTGCCCCAGGTGGACCCGCGGGACCGCAGCGCCTTTTTAAGCCAGTATTTCGGGCTGCAGAACAAACAGTATGTCACCCAGTTCCTGCGCATCAACCGGGGCGTCACCATCCTGGAAGACCACAGCGCCGGATCCAACGCCACCACCATGCTCTGCATGGACCACGGGGGCACCTTCTGGCGCAAGTACGCCTTCGGCGCCGACGGCGACAAGCTGGCCGTGCAGCTGGCCTGGCTGCGGGACCGGGCCGCCGAAGGCCGGCTGCCCCTGTGCGAGATCCTGCGGGGGGCGGCCGAACCCGGCTGCTGCTGGTACGACATGGCCTACGCCCCCACGGCGGTGAGCATGTTCCGCTACCTGCACTCAAACCCGGTGGAAAAGAGCGCCGCCATCCTGCGGGACGTGCTCACCACCCTGGACGCCACCCTCTACACCCCCGCCCGGCCGGCGTCCCCGGCGGCCATCGAAGCCTACCTGGACGGCAAGGTGGACGCAAACCTGGCCCGCATCCGGGAAGCCCGCGGCCTGCGGGAACTGGCCGCCTACGACCGGGTGTGGGTCAACGGCCGGTCCTGCAAGGGGCTGCCGGCGCTGGGGCGGCTGTTCGACCATGCCCGGCTGCGGGCGCTGTTCGCCGGCGACCCGGTGGCCACCATCCACGGCGACCTGACGCTGGAAAACATCATCTGCCGCACCGGCGAGGACAGCTGGTACCTGATCGACCCCAACACCGGCAACCTGCACGAAAGCCCCTTCCTGGATTATGGCAAACTGCTGCAAAGCCTCCACGGCGGCTACGAATTCATGATGATGACCCCCCGGGTCTCGGTGCATGAAAACCGCATCGACTTCACCTTCACCCGCTCGGCGGCCTACGACGCCCTCTTCGCCGCGGTGCGGGACTACCTGAACGACCGGTTCACCCCCGCCCAGGTGGAGAGCATCTTCCTGCATGAGCTGATCCACTGGCTGCGGCTGATGCCCTACAAGATCAACCGGGACCGCAAGCGGGCGCCGATGTTCTTCGCCGGCCTGCTGATGGTGGCCAACGACATCGACGCCTGGTACCCGGAAGGGCCGGGCTGACAAGAAAGGAACCCTATGCCTGAGATGCGCAAACAGACCTTGATCCTGGTGGATCTGGACGGCACCCTCTTTGACACGGTGGCGGTCAACGCGGCCAGCTACCGGGCCGCGCTGGAGGAGGTGGGCGCCACCGTCACCGACGAATATTACGCAAAGTACTGCAACGGCGGATATTACAAAACGTTTTTGCGCCCGCTGCTGGGCGGCGACCCCGACCCGGCGCTGGTGGAGCGGGTCCACGACAGGAAAAAGGCGCTGTATTCCGCCTGCCTGGGCGCCGCCCGCAAAAACGAGGCCCTTTTTGCGCTGCTGGCCGCCATGCGCCCCGCCGCCCACCTGGCGGTGGTGACCACCGGCAGCCGGCGCAACGCCGCCGAGATCCTGGACTATTTCGGCTGCCGGGACTGGTTCGAGCTGGTCCTCACCTCGGAGGATGTGACCCGCAACAAGCCCGACCCGGAAGGCTACCTGACCGCCATGGCCCGGTTCGGCGCCGACGCCGCCCACACCATGATCTTTGAGGATTCGGCCCCCGGCCTGGCCGCCGCCCGGGCCACCGGCGCCGCGGTCTTCGCCGTTGACCGGTTCTGAGCGGCCGCACAAGGACCTGCTGCAAAATTGCCTGTCCCCAAAATATTGCACAAAAATCGCCCCTCCAAGGAAGCCAGAACAGCTTTCCTGGAGGGGCCTTTTCCCTTGTTGTACTCGTTTTTTGTACAAATTGGGATTGCAATTTCATTTTGCAGCGCGCCCTCACTGCAGGCCGGCGACGGTCAGCACCTCCAGGCTGGCGGTGCCGACGGTGACGGTGCGCCGGTCGGAGATGGCGAAGTAGCTCTCCAGCCAGGCGTGGAACTCCTCCAGGTCCCGCACGCAGTTGTGGTTGTAGACGATCACGTCGGGGGCTTTGTCGGGCAAAAGCTCGTAGTACTGCGCAAAGCGGGCGTCGCTGTCGGTGGAGGAGATCACCGACGCCTGACCCGCCTGCAGGCTGCCCCCGTCCATCAGGAAGGCCAGCCCCTCCACATCGCCGGTGGAAAGCAGCACCTGCTCGCCGGCGTGGGGGGCCAGGGCCTGCTCCAGCGCGTGGTAGATGTCGGCGGTGCCGCTGTCCACCCAGGTCCAGGCCGCGGGGCCGGTGGTCAGCAGTTCCATCCGGGTGTCAAAGACGCTGCGGGGCTGCCAGCCGGTGGTCAGCACCAGCAGCAGCCGGCAGGCCAGCAGAAAGGCGATGAACACCCCCAGCAGCCCGTCGGCCCACAGCCGCGGGTCCTCCCGCCGGGCGGGGGCGGGGGGCTCCATGGCCAGGGCCAGCACCGCGCACAGCCCCGGCCAGGTCAGGTACATGAAGGTGGCCGAAAGCCCCAGCAGCGTCGAACGCAGGATGAACAGGTAGGCCGCCAGCCCGGGCAGGTAGCCCAGCCAGAACAGCGCGGCCCGGGGGGTGCCCCGGCAGCGGCGGAAGGCCCGCGGCCCCAGCAGGGCCAGCACCGGCACAAAGGTCCGCTCGTCCAGGCCGTGGGTCACCACCGCCCGCCCCAGGCAGAGCAGGGTGGCCAGCCCGGCAAACAGCGCCAGCCACAGCCCCGGCCCGTCGGCGGTCCGCCCGCCCCGCCGGCGCCCCAGCCAGGCGGCCAGGGCGGTCAGCGCCAGGGCGGCCAGCGCCGGCTTTGCCAGGAACCGGGCCACCGACATCGCCTGCCCGGCCAGCAGGGCCAGCCGCTCGGCGGTGGTAAAGTCGTACTGGGGGTCGTGCAGGATCAGCCCCGCCCGCTCCAGCAGCTCGGCGGGGGACAGGGCCTGCAGCACATAACAAAGGAAGGCCGCCGCGCAGACCCCGCAGGCGGCCAGGGCGGTCAGCGCCCCCGCCGGCACGCCCGCCGCCCGCTTTTCGCCGCTGCGCCGCCCCAGCAAAAACAGCCCCGCAAAGATCACCGGCGCCGCAAACACGCTCTGGGGGAAGGCCAGCACCCCGAAGCTCATGGCCACGCCCCCCAGCGCCGCCCGCCACAGCCCCCGGCGGGTCTGGTAGCTGGTAAAACACAGGAAGGCCGCCAGCGTGAAGTGGAACTGCTGGGAGATGTAGTCCGGCCCCAAAAACCACTTGGGGGTGTACAAAAACAGCGCCACCGCCCCCAGAAAGGCGGTGCGCCGGGGCAGCGCCGGCTGCAGCACGCGGTAAAACGCCGCCGAAAGCCCGGCCTTGGCCAGCAGCATCACCGCCCGCACAAACAGCAGCACCCCGGTGGTGGTGCCGGTCAGGGCGGTGTACAGCCAGAGCAGCGCCGCCGCCGGCAGGGCCGAAAGCTGGTGCGGCTCCCACATGGTGGCGAACAGCGCGTCCCCCTGCACCAGCCGCCAGCCGATGGAAAGCGCGTACTGTTCGTCGATCTCCAGCCCGGCCAGCATCGTTTTGCCGGCGGCCAGCACCGCCAGCGCCAGCAGCGCCGCCGCGGCGATGCGCTGTGTGTCCAATCGTCCCTTGCCCATGGTCGGCCCCTCCTGCCTGCGGCGGGCGGGGCGGCCGGCCGCCCCGGCCCCGCCGGGAATCTTCCTTCTATTGTACATGTTCCGGCAAACCCCGTCAATCGCCCCAAAAGGGGACAAAATCCGCCGCCGGCCGGCCGGACGGGCGGATTTTCCCTTGTAGACGGGCGAAAAATCCGGTATAATCATACCGTATGCGAACGCTTTTCACGCTTAGCAGGGAGATGGATTCGATGAATATTACTTTGCAGGGCCTGACCAAGACCTTCCCGGCCCGGGGCCGCCGGGCCCGGGGCGAGACCACGGCGGTGCGGGACCTGAGCTTTACGATCCCCGACGGCCGGCTGGTGGGGCTGCTGGGGCCTTCGGGCTGCGGCAAATCCACCACGCTGAACATGATCTGCGGGCTGGAGACCCCCACCGCCGGCCGGATCTTTTTCGGGCAGGAGGATGTGACCACCCTGCCCCCCGAGCTGCGGGGGGTGGGCATGGTCTTCCAGAACTATGCGCTGTACCCCCACCTGAGTGTGCTGCAGAACATCCTGTTCCCGCTGGAAAACCTGAAAGGGGACAAGCGCCCCACCCGCGCCGAGATGCAAAAGCGCGCCCGGGAGGCCGCCGCCCTGGTGCAGATCGAGGACCTGCTGGACCGCCGCCCCCGGGAACTGTCCGGCGGGCAGCAGCAGCGGGTGGCCATCGCCCGGGCGCTGGTCAAGATGCCCCGGGTGCTGCTGCTGGACGAACCCCTCTCCAACCTGGACGCCCGGCTGCGGCTGCAGACCCGGGAGGAGATCTGCAAGATCCAGAAGCGCACCGGCATCACCACCCTCTTTGTCACCCACGATCAGGAGGAGGCCATGAGCATCTCCGACTTCATCGTGGTCATGAAGGAGGGGGTGCTCATGCAGCAGGGCGCCCCCCAGCAGGTCTATGACGACCCGGCCAACCTGTTTGTGGCCCGGTTCCTGGGCACCCCGCCCATCAACGTCTTCACCGGGCGGGTGCAGGGGGGCCGGCTGCTGCTGGCCGACCAGGAGGTGCTGGCGGTGCCCGGCGCGCCGGACGGCCCGGTGGTGGCGGGCATCCGGCCCGAAGGGTTCGAGCCCGACGCCGGCGGCGGCATGGCCTGCGCCCTCTCCCGGGTGGAGGTGCTGGGCCGGGACGTGAGCATGGTCTGCACCCACCCGGCCTGCCAGGGGGACACCCTGCGGGCGATCCTGCGCAGCGGCGCCGGCGCCCCGGCGCAGGGGACCGTCCGGTTCGCCCTGCGGCCCGAAAAGGTCTTTCTGTTTGACCCGGCCACCGAGGCGCGCATCCCCTTTGACGCCGCCGCGGCCCGCTGAGCGGAAGGGGGCCCGATGCAATGATCGACCGCAACAACAAAAAAGCCTGGCTCTACCTGCTGCCGGCGCTGCTGCTCATGGCGGCGTTTTTGTTCTACCCGCTCATCGACGTGCTGATCTACTCGGTGGAGGAATGCTACAACTTCGCCTCCCAGTCCTACCAGGGGGTGGGGCTGTACAACTTCTCCTACGTCCTTCACGACCCCTACTTCCTGCAGGCGGTGGAAAACACCTTCCTGCTGGTCATCATCACGGTGCCCGTCTCCACCGGGCTGGCGCTGCTCATCGCCACCGCCCTCAGCTCCATCCAAAAGCTGCGGGAACTCTACCAGACCATCTACTTCCTGCCCTATGTCACCAACACGCTGGCGGTGGGGCTGGTCTTCATGGTGCTGTTCCAGCGCACCGAGTACACCGACGGCCTCATCAACCTGATGCTCGGGCTGTTCGGCGCCGGTCCCATCGACTTCATCAACGGCCCCCACTGGGCCAAGATGTTCGTGCTCTGCTTTTACACCGTCTGGGTGGTGCTGCCCTTCAAGATCCTCGTGCTCACCAGCGCGCTGGCCTCGGTGGACCAGACCTACTACAAGGCCGCCCGGGTGGACGGCACCTCCCGCACCCGGATCTTTTTCCGCATCACCCTGCCGCTGATCTCCCCCATGATCGTCTACCTGGTCATCACCGGCTTCATCGGCGCCTTCAAGGCATACAGCGACGCGGTGGCCCTTTTCGGCACCGACCTGAACGCCGCCGGCATGAACACCATCGTGGGCTATGTGTACGACATGCTCTACGGCGACAGCGGCGGCTACCCGTCCTACGCCTCGGCGGCGGCGGTGATCCTCTTCGTCATCGTGCTCACCATCACCTGCATCAACCTGCTTGTCACCCGCAGGCGGGTAAGGACCTGAGGAGGTGTTCAAGATGCAAACCCCAACGACCGGCACCGCGGACCTGGAACGCCGCCTGCGCCGCCGGGAGGGCCTGCGCCGGGCCCTGACCTATCTGTTCCTGAGCATCTGGGCGGTGGTGGTGCTCTTTCCGTTTTACTGGATGCTGCTCACCTCGCTGAAAAGCTACGGGGCCTACAACTCCGAGCATCTGCCGGTGTTCTTCACCCTGCACCCCACGCTGGAAAACTACGCCAACGCCTTCACGGCGGTGCCGCTGGGGGGCTACCTGCTCAACACCCTGATCTTCTCGCTGCTCACCACCGGGGCGATGGTGGTCACCACCACCCTGGCGGCCTACGCCTTCGCCCGGCTGTGCTTCCGGGGCAAAAACCTGCTGTTCGGCCTCTTCCTCTCGATGATGATGATCCCCACCGAGCTGGTGGTCATCACCAACTTTGTCACCATCACCAACCTGGACCTGCGCAACAGCTTTGCGGGGCTGGTGCTGCCCTCCATCACCTCGGTGTTCTACACCTATCTGCTCAAGGAAAACTTCGAGCAGGTGCCCGACGAACTCTACCGGGCCGCCAAGGTGGACGGCACCTCCGACTTCAAGTATCTCTGGAAGGTCATGATCCCCATTTGCCGCCCCACCCTTGTCACCATCACCATCCTCAAGCTCATCGAATGCTGGAACTCCTACGTCTGGCCCCGGCTCATCACCGACGACCCGGCCTACTACCTGGTGTCCAACGGCATCCAGGAGATCCGGGAAAACGGCTTCGGCCGCGAGAACATCCCCGCCATGATGGCGGCGGTGGTGGTCATCTCGGTGCCGCTGATCCTGCTGTTCCTGGCGTTCCGCAAAAAGATCATGGAAGGCGTTTCGAGAGGGGGCACCAAGGGATGAAGCTCTACCGCACCCGCGCCGCGGCCCTGCTGGCGGCCGCCTGCCTGGCCGGGGGGCTGCTGCTCACCGGCTGCCATGGCCAGCGCCGGCAGGCCGCCTTCACCGTGCCGGATACCTTTGACACCACCCGCCAGTACGAGATCACCTTCTGGGCCAAAAACGACACGAACGTCCGCCAGACCGAGATCTACCGGCAGGCCATCGAGGATTTCCAGGCCCTGTACCCCAACATCACGGTCACGCTGCGGCTGTACACCGACTACGGCGACATCTACAACGATGTCACCACCAACATCTCCACCGGCACCACCCCCAACGTCTGCATCACCTACCCCGACCACATCGCCACCTACCTCACCGGCGACAACGTGGTGGTGCCGCTGGACGAGCTGTTTGCCGACGAAGCCTACGGCCTGGGCGGCAGCGCCCTGGCCTTCGACTCGCCCGCGCAGGGGGAGATCGTCCCCCAGTTCCTGGAGGAATGCCGGCTGAACGGCCACTACTACGCGCTGCCCTACATGCGCTCCACCGAGGCGCTGTATGTGAACAAGACGATGGTAGAATCGCTGGGCTACACCCTGCCCGATGTGCCCACCTGGGACTTTGTCTGGGAAGTGTCGGAGGCCGCGGCCGCCACCCTCGGGCCGGACGGGGTCTACGCCGTCAACGGCCAGGAGGTGCTGATCCCCTTTATCTACAAATCCACCGACAACATGATGATCCAGATGCTCCGCCAGCTGGACGCCGGCTACTCCACCGCCGCCGGGGAGATCCGGCTGTTCAACGACACCACCCGGGGCCTGCTGCTGGACATCGCGGCCCACACCGCCAGCGGGGCCTTCTCCACCTTCAAGATCTCGGGCTACCCGGCCAACTTCCTGAACGCCGGCCAGTGCCTGTTCGCGGTGGACTCCACCGCCGGCTCCACCTGGATGGGCACCGACGCGCCGCTGGTGGACATCGACCCCTCCGAGATCGTCTCCTTCGAGACCGCCGTGCGGCCGGTGCCCCAGTTTGACCCCGAACACCCCCGGATGATCAGCCAGGGGCCGTCGGTCTGCATCTTCAACAAGGACGACCCCCAGGAGGTGCTGGCCTCCTGGCTGTTCACCCAGTACCTGCTCACCGACCAGGTGCAGATCGCCTACTCCGAGACCGAGGGCTATGTGCCGGTGACCACCACCGCCCAGAACGACGACGCCTACCTGGACTACCTCGCCCGCGCCGGCGAGGACACCGACACCCATTACCAGGTCAAGATCGACGCGGTGCAGCTGCTGCTCGCCAACCTGGAAAACACCTTCACCACCCCGGTGTTCAACGGCTCCACCTCGCTGCGGGACGCGGCGGGCCAGCTGATCGAGGATGTGACCAAGGGGGTGCGCCGGGACCAGACGGTGGACGACGCCTTCATCGACCAGCTTTACACCGACACCGCCGCCCTCTACCACCTGGATTCGGTCTCAGCCGACGGCAGCACCAAGGCCGACCTGGGCCCGCTGCCCGCCACCGCGGTGGCGCTGCTGGCGGCGCTGGGGGCCGCCTGGGCGGGCATCCTGGGCTGGGCGGCGGCGCAGGCGCTGGGCCGGCGGCGCAAAAATCTTCCAAAACGGTAACGGATTGCCGGTTTGGGGCGGCGAACGGTTGATTTTTGGCCGGTTCGGGCTATAATAAAAGTGGCCCCCCGCGGGGCGGACCCCCGGGGCCGGGCAGGCAACTGCGCCGCCCAGGCCCGGCCGGCGGCCGGGCCGACCCTTCCACCCAGAATCAAAGGAGAGTTCACTATGAAGAAACTTGTTTCCACTGCCCTGGCGTTCTGCCTGCTGGCCTCCCTGTCCGCCTGTGCGGGCGGCAGCACCAGCTCGGCGGCTTCGGAGGCCACCTCCTCCGAGGCGACTTCCTCCGAGGCTGCCTCCTCCGAAGCGGCCTCCGAACCTGCGGAGGAAGCCTCCCCCGAAGGGGCGGCCGCCGTCATGAGCTATGAGGAGTACATGGCCGCCGCGGTGGACGACCCGGTCACCATCCAGGCGTATGTCCAGGCCAAGCAGAGCTATTATGCCGAGCAGGGCACCGCCACCGTCTACCTGCAGGATCAGGACGGCGGCTACTTCGCCTATGACATGGCCTGCACCCAGGAAGACTACGACGCCATGACCGAGGGCACCAAGATCCAGGTTTCCGGCTACAAGGCCGAGTGGTCCGGCGAGATCGAGATCATGGACGGCAAGCTGGATGAGATCCTCACCGACGACACCTATGTGGCCGAGCCGGTGGACATGACCGAGCTGCTGGGCACCGATGAGCTGGAAGCCCACCAGAACGAGAAGGTCAGCTTCACCGGCCTGACCGTCGAGCCCAGCACCGACGCCGAGGGCAACGAGGTGGCTTTCCTGTACAACTATGACGGCTCCGGCACCGACGGCGACGACCTGTACTTCAACGTCGGCTACAACGGCGCCACCTACTCCTTCGTCATCGAGAGCTATCTGTGCGACAACACCACCGAGGTGTACAACGCCGTGAAGAACCTGGAAGTCGGCCAGACCATCGACTGCGAAGGCTTCCTGTACTGGTACGAAGGCGCCAACCCCCACATCACCAGCGTGACCGTCACCGGCTGATCCCGGCGGCGAATAACCCGGCAGAAGGCGGCCCCCGCCGCGGAGAGATCCGCGGCGGGGGCCGCCGTTGTTATGGGCGCCTGCGGGACAGGCGGGTCAGCAGCGCCGTGCAGCCCACCGTCACGTCCTGCCAGGCGGCGTCGAAATCCCGGGTGTACCAGGGGTCGGCCACCCCCCGGTGCAGACCGGCGTACTCCAGCAGCATGTGCAGCTTGCCCTCCGGGTCGCCGCCGAACAGCCGCCGCATGCCGGCCATGTTCTCCTCATCCATGCCGATCAGCAGGTCCCAGTCCTCATAGTCCCGGCGGGTCAGCTGCCGGGCGGTCTTGCCTGTGCAGTCGATGCCATGCTCGGCCAGCATGCGCCGGACCGGCGGATACACCGGGTTGCCCAGCTCCTCGGCGCTGGTCGCCGCCGAGGCAATGCAGAACGCCTCCGCCTGCCCGGCCTGCCGCACCAGTTCCTTCATCAAAAACTCCGCCATCGGGCTGCGGCAGATGTTGCCGTGGCAGACAAATAATACTCTAATCATCTTTTTATATCTCCATTTAAGTCTTGTATTTCTTCTCAAACGCTTGATATTTCAGGGTTTTCCGAGCTTGGTGGATGGGGTGGCGTTTTACCACCTCATTTTGGGCAGAAAAAAGCAGGAGACCTTTTTCCGATTTCCTGCTCGGTGTGCCGCTGTGTGGGCGGCGGGTATTTAGTTGTAAGAGTTATGGGCAAGTTGACCCGATGTGTTAATGGCAATCTTAAGTTTATTATAATTTTTCTTTTATAATAGGTTTTCTTGCGATTGACTTTACCAACAGCATCATAGGACGGCGTAATTCATCTTGAAAGCCTGGAATATCCATCATTTCTTGCGGCGGTTCTGCTTCTTCTACCACTTTAAGTTCAAAACTGTTATTCAATAACCCCATCATAATTTGCGTAAGTGTGTGGTGTTGCTTTACTACATCACATCCTAAAAAATGTGTATTTCGCTCCCCTGAGAAAAAGTAATTGTCAATGGGCCAGTACTTTGGAGTTCCTACATCTGTATAAATCCAGTCTTGTCCAACTCCGGCAGTAAAAACGGGATGTTCAATATTAAAGAGAAATATTCCATCTGGTTTCAATGTTCTATGAATTTTTTGGAAGAT
>MHCFR00700__coassemble_384_pt1 | contig 94039 bp, 83 predicted proteins | sample MHCFR00700__metabat2_low_PE_037 | metagenome-assembled genome bin MHCFR00700
TTACGATAAAGATAAGGTTGTGGGGCACCGCAGGAAGGGCAGGAGCAATCTTCCGTGAATATGCGGTGCTCAGAATTCGAACCGATATTATGGAACTGTGCATTACCATGGGGCCTAATTTGGAATCGAACGCTTTGAATTAATAGAGACGTCCAAACAGGAGCCTTGTGTAAACGTGAATGAAACTCCAAGAATCAAAACGAAAAAGCATCCGTTCTAAGCTTTTCAGCGAAGAACGGATGCTTTTTACATTTATATGCGCATTTTGACGGAATTTCTGTTATGCGTTTCTTTTCCGAGGCATCAACAATCGGCCCCTTCGATGAGCATACAAAAAGAATTCCCTAGAAGCTGCATAAATTCCCTTCTTATGCAGCGTGGAAAAGTTGTATTTGCGTTTTCTAACGGCAAAGCTGCCTTCGCCCCAGATTTTCCATTTTCTCATCTTATGGAGGATTGTCTGTTCAATTTTATATTTTTCGATATCGCTTAACCTAACATTAGTGATCCAAATATGTCAAAGAAAAAAGAATCTTTATGATGAAGGAGACTGCTTGGGGTTAGAACGGGAATGGTAGTACAACGAGATGCAGTGCGAGTCCGATCATGGCTGAAGAAGAAATCCAGCGACAGTGAGCGAATTCGACAGTTACAGAACCTCTTGGCCGCGAATAAGTTTCCTAACCCTGAAAAAAGACCTGGGCACTGCTGGCTGGCTTGTCTGGCAGAGTTTTTACATGTGCCATAGAGGTGTCGCTTTTGGGCGGTGAGGTGTCGCTGATTTTCGGGTGGGATGTCGTTTGCACGACGATTTTGCACACATGTGGTTCACCGGGACCGGCGGATAACTCAAAAACTCCAGCAGGGCGGTTCAAAAGGTGCGTGCAGATGGCTCACTGTAGCCGATTTTTGCACATGACTTGCTCTCTTTCAGAAGGGTGTGCCGCAACTTCATCTACCAGAGTTCTGCAAACCATGTCTCTTCTTTTCCCATGAAAATTGCCTTTTTCCTACTTCGGCCGAATTTGCCGAAGTACTCCAATCACCCGGTACGATGGCGCTGGGAATGGCGCTTTTTGCAGGGCCGACACCGCCTACAGATAGGGCGGGGGAGTGCGTTTCTGCGCCTCGCCCTCTGCAAAAAATCGTATGGTGCAAGCCCCAAAATCATGGTATAATAGGTACAAATCGTATGGTGCGCCAGGCTAAAAAGCGTGCGCGAAAACGCTACCATTCCGAAGAATTGTCCCGGCAAAATATGTGACATTGTTTCATATATTCCGGTGTTGCAAGCTCGCCGGCGCTATATGATTCTGTACCTTTATGCGCCTCGCCGGAACCATACAATTCTGTACCTGCACGCGGTCCGGCATTTCCTCGCTAGAACCATACGATTCTGTACTTTTACGAACTCGCTTCCGCCTGTCGATTTCGTACCTGAAACGACTGATTTACCCGATGAATATCACGCTTTTTCGAAACTCAAAAAGCGAGAGGTATGCCCTTGTCGGGCGCCTCACGCCAGCTCACCAATACTCCATCCAATAGGTGGAGTGGAATGCGGTGGAACAGGCGAAAAAGCACAAGATTTTCTGCAAGGTGGCAGCAGGGTAAACGGTCGCTTTATCGTCCATATTTTCCGCGGGTTTCCCTTGTAAAAGGGGCACGCCACAATGGGGTTCAAGAGGCCCGCAAGTTCAGCGTTCTCTCGCCCACTCGACCAGAATGTTGGGTCCGCGTCAGCCGAAAAGAGGATAGCGGGATACGTCCGGCACCCGTTGGAAGAAGACCAGGCAGGCGAACAGTTGACATTGAAAACCCTCTAAACAACCCTACGGACGGCGAGTAAATCTTTCACGGCTGGCAGAACCAGCGCGACGTAACGCGTGCGTCAGTAATCCAGGGTTTCACCCGCCTTTATGCATCCCCCGGCTTCGCCGGGGGGTTATTTATTGACCTCAAAATGCAAATGCGTTCCCAAGGCTTTCCGGAGTGAAGTCGGCTAGCAATGGAGTGCCCTCAAGGATGGCAGATAAGACCTGCTAAACAAAAGTCAAGTAGAATTTCAGATTTGTGGGAGCGGCAAAATGACAACACAAAATCAAGCGATAAGGCAGAATAAATTTCGAAAAATAGAAAAGAGGACAAAAGAAGACATGGTTTGCCGCCCTCTGGTAGAACGAAGTTGCGACACACGTTCTGAAAGGAGACAGCAAACCAAGTCTGCCGCTCTTTCGCTGCCACGTTGTTCCGGAGGCTTTCTTGGGCCAGCCGTGACACAGACGCTCGAACAACAGGCATTAGGCGTGGTCAGCCAGCCGCCGTGGGCGAGTTTGGCGGAGTTGCTGTCCTTGAAACGCATTCTAAAAGGCAGCATCTACCAAATGTCTGGTATATTCAGACCGCGGTGTTTGAATGATCTGTTCCGGCGTGCCGTCCTCCACAATCTTTCCTTCGCACATCACCAGCACCCGATCACAGAAAGACTGCACCAGAGCCAGATTATGGCAGATAAACAGAAAAGAAAGTCGTTTCTCCTGCTTCAGAGAGTTCAACAGCTCCATAATCTGCTGCTGAACCGTCACATCCAGAGCACTGGTGGCCTCGTCACAAATCAGCAGCTTCGGCCTGATGGCCAGTGCACGGGCGAGAGCCGCCCGCTGGCACTGGCCGCCGCTTATCTCGTGGGGATAACGTCCTGCATACTCTGGTGAAAGCCCGCATTGCTCCAGAAGTTCCTCGGTGCGCCGCATCCGCTCCGCTTTCGGAATCCCGCGATTTCGCATGCTTTCACCGATGCCATACCCGAGGGTTTTGCGCGGGTCAAATGAACCTGCGGGAGATTGAAATACCATCTGCACCTGCCGGTATGCGTCCCGCAATTCCTTCCCCCTGGCTTTCGTGATCTCTTTTCCGTTCAGGTGGATCGTTCCGGCGGTGGGTTCTACCAGCCGGGTGATCAGCTTCGCCAGGGTGCTCTTCCCACAGCCGGATTCTCCCACCAGCCCCACGGTTTCGCCGTCGGCAATCTGAAAACTGACATGGTCAACGGCCGTATGTTCCGTTTTGTTTTCCGCTGAAAAAATCTTTGTCAGCCCTTCTGTTTTTAATAAAACCCCCATCCTTCATGTCCTCCGCAGCTTCGGCACCGCCGCCAGCAGCGTACGGGTGTAAGCGTTCTGCGGCTCATGCAGGACTTGCCGTGCCGTACCAAACTCCATGATTCGCCCATCCTGTAAGACCAGAACCGTATCTGCCATGGCGGACACAACGCCGATGTCGTGGGTAACCAGAATCATCGCGGTCCCAAACATTTCACGCAGATGCAGCATTTCTTCGATCACCTGTTTTTGCACAACCACATCCAGCGCACTGGTGGGTTCATCTGCCAGCAGCACAGGCGGTTCCATCAGCATGGCGATGGCAATGCCGACTCGCTGATTCATCCCGCCGGACAATTCAAAGGGATAGCTGTTCCAGATCTGCTGCCCATTTTTGAATTGAAGTCTTTGGAACAGCAGCAGCGCCTTTTCCTTCGCCTGGGACCGGGTGATCTCCATGTGGGCCGACATGCTTTCATAAATCTGTTCCCCGATCGTGCGGATGGGACAAAGGGAAGCGCCGGCATCCTGGAAGATCATGCCGATTCCGGCCCCGCAGACCTTTCGGAGCTCCTTTTCCGGCAGATCCGGCAGGTCTTTGCCTTGGAACCAGATGTCGCCTTTCGTTACCAGGCCGTCGTTTCCCAGCAGGCCCATGGCGGCTTTCAGCAGCGTACTCTTTCCGCTGCCTGATTCCCCCACAATGCCAAGGATTTCTCCGGCATGAAGCGTAAAGCTCACATCGTGAGTGACCGCCCGTCCATTAAAGCTGACCTCCACCGATTGATAGGTTAGCAAGGGTTCCACACGGCTTCCTCCTCTCCCGGGGGAGTTCCCCTTTATTCAACAGGTCGTAGGTCTACTGTTATCTCATAGAAATCACAGGGATGGGCAACCAGTCCGGTCACATCGGACCGAGAAATCATGCTCATCTGCAGGTGAGAGCAGAACACAAAAGCATCGTCATCCAGGAGGATCTGCTGCATTTCCACCGCCAGTTCGGCTCTTCTGTCCGTATCAAAGGTTTGGCCCAATTCGGCCGCCAGGTTTTCCAGTTCGTCGTTATGGTAGTGGCCGTTATTCACTGCGGAACCGTCCAGGCAGTGGGTGGAGAAAAAGTATGCAGGGTCGCCGGTGGGGGCGGTGACCATCGCGCTCGCGTACACATCCCAGGCGGCCGGATCGGCCCGAAGGCTGTTGTGGTCTGCCGTACTGTTGATGATGACATCAAACCCAATATCACCGAGGGTCGCCTGGACGGATTCTGCAAGCAGGGGGAGTTCCTGGCGGCTGGGATAGGTAAGCCAGCGGATCGTCAAGGTCTGCCCGTCCTTTTCCCGGATTCCGTCCCCGTCGGTGTCCACCCATCCGGCTTCCTCAAGGACTCTTTTGGCGCCGTCCGGGTCATATTCTTTTGCGGTTACCGCGTCCCCGCCAAAGGAAAAGCTGTCCGGATAAGCGCCTGCGGCGGGATACCCGTTTCCGTCAAGCAGATCATCTACGAACCGCTGCTTATCAATTCCCATGGCAATGGCCTGACGCACCGCATCGTCCTGAATGATTTCGCTTTCAAAATTCATGTGTGCAAAAAAGGCCCGGCTGGTAGCGCAGCTGGAGAAGGTATAGTCCTCGTTCTGGAACAGGGGATAGCTGGCGTAGGGCATGCCGTAGGCGCCGTCGATCTCGCCGGACTGAAGGGCCATGGTAAGGGTATCTCCGTCTGAAATCGTCAACACCGTTACATTGTCAAAGCCGGGGTCTCCGTCCCAGTAATTTTCGTTTTTTACCAGATTCAGCTCCTCGCCGGTGACCAGGGAAGCGGCGATGTACGGCCCTGTGCCGGAAACGATGCCGTCCTCTGTGATGCCTGCTTCCATGTCGATGATGCAGCCATAGGGATCGCTGAGATAATTCAGCAGGGTGGGACGGGGTTCCACCGTAGTGATCGTCACTGTCTGACCGTCTGCTGAAATGGAATCGATCATCAGGTCTCCGCGGGCCCGGTCATGAACCTCAATCAGATGCTCCAGGCACTCTTTTACCGCTTCGCCGTCCAGCGCACGTCCGCTGGAGAATGTCACCCCGTCACGAAGGGTGATCCTCCAGGTTCGTTCGTCTACCAGCTCATAGTCTGTGGCAAGCCAGGGTTCGATCTCCATGGAGTCCGAATAACGGAACAGTGTTTCGCCGATGCCGTAACGGATGCAGGCCCAGCCGGAGTATGCGTTGTGGGGGTTTACATCCGGCTCTTCATTTTCCGCGTTGAAGGTGGTATCGCCCAATACGAAGGTCGTCCCGGCGGCATCGCCGCCGGACGCCGGCTCACTTGATGAACAGCCGGACAGGAGTCCCAGCGCAAGGGAAGCCGCCATAAACATGACCAACAGAGTTTCGGCCTTTTTCATCTCGTTTGCTCCTTTTCATGCGGATGTACTTATTGTTTGCGGCCGCTGCGGGGATCGAGACAATCCCGAACCGTATCGCCCAGCAGATTAAAAATGACCACCGCCACAAAAATGGCGATCCCCGGCCCGATGATGACCCATGGATACGTCTGAAGCATGCTTCGCCCGCCGCTCATCATATTGCCCAGTTCCGCGGTGGGGGGCATCGCGCCCAATCCAAGGAAGCTCAATCCGGCCAATTCCATCATCATTGTGCCGATGTCCAGCACAGCGGTCACAAGGATGGGCCCGGCGCTGTTGGGCAGGATATGGCGCAGAATGATCTGCGCCGAAGTATCGCCTGCCAGCCGGGCCGCCGCTATGTAGTCGGTGCTTTCCAGCGCCAGCGTCTGGCTGCGGGCGATCCGGGCGTATTTCGGCCAGCTGATGACAGCCAGCGCGATGATCGCATTTTGCAGCCCGCCGTTGAGCAGTGCCGCGATCGCCAGCGCAAATACCAGCCCGGGAAAGGCCAGACATACATCGGATACCCGCATCATAAGCGAATCAACCACACCGCCCAGATGGCCGCATACAACACCGACGGCGGTTCCCGCTGCGGTGATGATGACCACCAGCGTCAATGTGGAGACCACGCTGGTCTGCAGGCCGACCAGAATGCGGGAAAGCAGATCCCGGCCCAAACGGTCTGTCCCGGCGGGATGGGCCGCGCTGGGCGGCTCCAGCGTGGTGAAAACCTGTGCGTTGGGGTCGTAGGGGCAAATCTGCTCCGCAAAAATCACCACAAACATCAGCAGGGCCGTCAGCAGAAGAAAGAAGAACAGCCTCTTCTTCGTATGATTCTTTCGGACTTTCTGGCGCCGCACCGAAACAGGAGTCGTCATGCTTTCTCACCTCCCAGCCGGATCCGCGGGTCAAGGGCCCGATAGGACAAATCTGTCACAAGATTGACGCAGACATAGAGAATCGCCATCCACATGACATACGCCTGGATCATTGGGTAGTCCCGCATGTTGATGGCATCCACCGCCAGTTTGCCAACGCCGTCCCACATGAAAATCGACTCCACAATAGCGGTGCCGCCCAACAGACTGCCGATGGAAAGCGTCAATAACGTGAGGATCGTCACCAGGCAGGCCCGGAGAACGCTTTTTGTCAGGGTCACGGAAAAACGAACGCCGCGTGCTTTTGCGCCCGCCACATAATCTTTGCTGAGTTCATCCAATACCGCCGCCCGCACCTGCCGCAGATATTTGGCGGACATGGCAATGGCCAATGTCATTGCCGGCAGGATCACGCTCTGTAAGGTCGCCTTACGGGAAATGACGGGAAACCAGTCCAATCGGATCGCAAAAAAATACATCAGCAGCAGCCCGACAAAAAAGTTTGGCATGCTGTTTCCCAGAAAACTGGCCGTGCGGATCAGGTAATCCGTCAGGCGGTTCTGTTTTACGGCGGCCAGTACGCCCAGCGGAAGGGAGACAAGGATGGTCAGCAGGATGGAGACAGCCGTCAAAAGCAGTGTGGCGGGAAGTTTTGAGACAAAGGTTTCGAAAACATCCTGCCCGGAAATGTAGCTGGTTCCCATATCCCCCCGCAGCAGATTCCCCAGCCATACAAAATATTGGGTCAGGAATGGTTTGTCCAGCCCCAGCTCCGCCCGGGCGGCGTCAACCGTTTCCTGTGAAACAGCCATTCCGGTGTTTTCCATTTTTTGGAGCACCGCATCGCTTCCTGCCAGCCGCATCATACCAAAGGAAAGGAAGGTGATGACCAGCAGAATGGGGATCAACTGCAGAAGGCGGCGGAGCACATATTTTTTCATATCGCCGCCCCCTCATGCAGGTTTGGAAGCCGCGATCAGGAACATGGGGGTGGAGGCGTTGTTGATCCACTCATCCCGCGTCCACACCTGTTTCCACACCTCTGTATCCGCGGATACCCGCATGCCAAGGCGGCCAAGGACATCCTGATCCCACTGGGGGCGGCGGCGCCTGGAAAGCGGCGCCTGCCGGGCAATCGCCTCCATGGCGGCAACGTCCGTCCCCGCGGTATCGTCCGCCGCCCCGGCTGCACGCACATTCTCCCGGTCGGAATGGTGTCCCGTTTCCGCCTGGGCGTCGTAAAGATAACGGTACCAGTTGGCGTCAAAATTCAGCAGCAGGCCGTCCTGCTTCAGCACCCGGACCCACTGTGCGTAGGCTTGTTCCGGCTTTGAAAGGTTCCATGTCAGGTTGCGGGATACGATGCCGTCAAAGCTGCCGTCGGGGAAAGACAGCTCTTCCGCATTCATCTGCTGAAATGTTATTTTCTCCGCCAGGCGGCCGGCATTCCTCTGCGCCTGTTCCAGCATGGCGCTGGTATAATCCACGGCGGTGACACGGTAGCCCAGTTCCGCCAACAGAATGGCGAAAAAGCCGGGGCCGGTCCCCACGTCCAGAACATGGATGTCCTTTCGGCGTCTTCCTTCAAAGTGGAGCTGAAAGCGGGCATCCAATGCCTGGCTCCAGACCTTTCGCTGTGCCGTGCAAAGTTCCGCACGGTTCACATCGGAATAGCCGGGGGCCCGTTTTGTCCAGTATGCGATATTTTCATCTTTATAGTTTTGCAGCCGGTTCATATTTCCACCTTCCTACGCTGTTGCCGAAATGGCGAATCCCGGCGTAGGATCATAAAATTCATCCTTTTCCCGGTAGACTCTCTGCCATACGTCCGGATCGATCGTGATGTGGGAAAAACCTGCCAAAGCCAGCAGCTCGGCATCCCATTCGGGGCGTGGGCGCTGGGTTGGACGCAGAAGGTTTTTCATACGCTCATATTCGCTCATCAACTCTTCGCCCACATCCTGATGGGCGTGATGCGCCGGCAGCGAGGAAGGCGGCTTTTCCCGGCAATAGTCGGCGTCAAAATTGATGAAGATGCCCCCCGGCTTCAAAAGTCTGTGCCAATTCCGGTATGTTCGGGGCAGATCGGGCAGCGCCCAGGTCAGCTTCCGGGTCACGATGGCATCAAAACTCCGGGGAGGGAAATCCGGCGCTTCCCCGTCCATAGTATAAAAATCCGGTGAAATCCCGATTCTTTCGGCTGTTTTCTTTGCCTCCCGGATCATATCAGGCGTCAGATCAATCCCGGTTACATGGTGGCCCCGTTCAGCCAGCAGAAAAGCGAAAAAACCTGTGCCCGTGCCGATGTCCAGAATGTCCAGCTTCCGCCCCCGCGGAAGATACCGGTCCAACTCGGCAAGCCACTGTTCATGCTTTTCGCTGGCAAATTCCCTTTGCCGGAGCCGGGAAAAGTTCTCCGCCCGCCGGGACCAGTAATTTGCCATATCATTTTTGATTGTGTCCATAGTTCTCTTGTTTCCTTTTGTCGATCGTTCGGTCCTCCATGGGCGGCCATCGGCGTGCCCGCCCCATTCCCGGGGACAGTCCTGCCCGCCGCCTTCGCGTAAACCGGCGTCGGGGAGACACCGCGGTCTGCGGTCTGCCGTACAGAGACCCAGGCCCCTGTAAAATATGAAACTGCTTTCTCTTTTTGGAACTTTTCAGAAAAAGAAAAAGCCTGCTGCTGCACTTCCATGTGCATACAGCAGACTTCTGCCTGTGTCGTTCCTGCTTCAGCTTTCTTGTATAGGCTGCCGTCTTTGCGGCAGCGGATGGCAGAAGGAAGGCTCTGGGCGGTCTTCTGGCCGCCAGTGCTGCTGCGCGCAGACACTCTTTTGGCTTCTGCCAACCATAAACATAAAGATTATACCATGCCACACAAATTTGGGAAGCCCCCCGGGGGGATACGACAATTGACAAATTTCACAGTTCCTCGTACAATACTAGGGAATGATCAACGCACAGGAGATGAACCCTTATGCCCCGTTACGCACAGCCCCATTCGGAGGCTGCCTCCACAGAACCCCTTCCGCCGCATCACCATGAGCACACCCAGACCAAGGCGGTCCTCAATCGCCTTTCCCGTGCCATCGGACATCTGGAATCGGTCAAACGGATGGTGGAAAACGGGCAGGACTGTGCGGATGTGCTGATCCAGCTTGCCGCCGTGAGGTCCGCTGTCAACAGTACCGGTAAAATAATCCTGAAGGACCACATTGAACATTGCCTGGTGGATGCCGTCGAACAGGGGGACAAAGAATCCATCGAACGCTTGAACAGGGCGATCGAGCAATTTATCAAATAGTCCCGCAGCGGGACAGCGAGACAAAAAAGGAAGAAGTCCGCGTGTTGAGTTTCTCGACACAAGCAGGCCGGCCCCCGGGGGGCCGGCCTTTTGCTGTGTTCAGTCATCCCAATCGTCGTCGTGGTCGTCATCCCAGTCGTCGTCCCAGTCGTCGTCGTGGTCGTCGTCCCAGTCGTCGTCAAGGTCATCGTCCCAGTCGTCGTCAAGGTCATCGTCCCAGTCGTCGTCGTGGTCATCGTCCCAGTCGTCGTCAAGGTCATCGTCCCAGTCGTCGTCAAGGTCGTCGTCCCAGTCGTCGTCAAGGTCGTCGTCCCAGTCGTCGTCGTGGTCGTCGTCCCAGTCGTCGTCCCAGTCGTCGTCAAGGTCGTCGTACCGGTCGTCGGCGTCATCCCAACCATCGTCGTAGTCATCGGCCGTGTCGGCTTCCATCTCCAGCACCTTGCCGCTGCGGGCGTCCACTTCGTACTCGTACTCGACGCCATCCAGCACGAAGGCGATTTCGTAGTCGCCGTCGTCCAGATCATAGTCCCGCTCGACAAACTGCAGGTCGCTGCGGCCCAGCTGGGCGGCCAGCAGCTGCTGGGCTGCCTCGGCGTTGATGTACCCTTCCGCCGCGTGGGTGTCGTCCCAGTCGTCCGCATCCAGCGCCACCGTGCGGGAACCGATGCCGTCCCGCTCAACCGTTGTGCGGATTGCCTGCTCCATCTCGGTCAGGAAAGCGGCGTCCGGCTGGGCCGACCCCTGCTCTAGCTTGAGCACGATGTTTTTCTCCTGCCCGCCGATCGTCTCGTCAAAATAGCCGCCGGCGTTGATCCGGCCGACCAGTTCGCCCGCCACTTCGGGGCAGGGGCGGCCGGTGTAACCGTCGTAACCGTTCAGCACGGCCTGGCCGTCCGCATTGCAGGCACGCAGCGCCAGCACCCGGCCGCCGTCGTCATAGTCCATCTCGATTTCGGGGTTCACGCTGAGCAGTACGGTGCCCGCGGCTGCCGGCTGTGCGGCGGCCGGCGTCTCCGTAGGCGCAGCGGTCGGGGCTGCGGTCGGGGCGGCGGCCGAAGTCTGTGCAGCCGAAGCGGGTTGGTTGCCGCAGGCGGTCAGGGCCAGGGCGGCGGTCAGGGTCAGGGCGAGCATCGTCATCTTCTTTTTCATTTGGGTCATCTCCTTTGTTTTGGCGTCTGCCTTTGTCTATAGGATACGGGGGAACTTTTTGAAAACCGGGGTCGCGGAAAAAACTTTTTTCATTTTTTTCCGTGTCGGTTTTCCTCCCTTACACCCATAGAATACGGAAAGCAGGGCACAAAAACCGAGGGAGCCGACAAATTTTTATGGAAGTTCAGCCCCTTGCTCCTCAGTCATCGTCCCAGTCGTCCTCGTCGTCCTCGTCATCGTCGTCCTCGTCATCGTCCTCCCAGTCATCATCGTCGTCATCATCCCATTGCGGGGCCGGCGTGGGAGCAGGGGAGGGAACAGGCGTCGGCGCCGGGGTGGGCGCCGGCGTGGGCGAGGGGGTCGGTGCGGCAGTGGGGACCGGCGTAGGCGGCGCGGTGGGGGCGGGGGTCGGTTCGGGCATCTCTCCCAGGTGGATCACAATCGTCTCGCCGTACTCCTGCTCCAGGCACTCGGTCAGGGCAGCCTCCTCGGTCTGCTGCCAGTCCTCGCTGCCGCCGGTCACCGTAATGGCGACAGCCTCGGCCTGATAGCCCTGGTCTCTGGCACGGCCGACCAGTTCGGCCGCCACCACCTGCGCATCTTTTCCGGCGTAGTCGTAGCCTTCCAGCAGTGCTGCGCCGTCGGGGTTGCGGGCTTCCAGGCGGAGCACCCGCTCGCTGCGGCTCAGCGTCATCTCCACATCCGGGTTGATCTGCAGCCGCACGCTGGCATAGGGCGCAAAGTTCGGGCGGTAGATCCCGAAAAAGCCGAAGCAGAGGCAGGCCGCCAGGCCGACCACCGCCCCCAGCCCCCCGGCCAGGCGCCGCGGCTGCCAGGTCGGCTGGGGCGTGCGCAGCTCCACGATTTCCTGCACCGTGTCGCCCACCGAATATCCGCGGTTGGCGGCTTTCAAAAACCGCCCTTCCTCATCCAGCAGGATGCAGTAGCCGGGGTGGGTTTCCATGACAAGATACTTCATTGCCCGCCCCTCCTTTCGCTGCGGTCCAGCTGGCACAGGTGGCCGCGTATGATCTCATACCCGTTGGTAAAGGCCAGCAGGATCGCCACCAGATATTTGCGGTGGCGTTCCAGCGTTTTGCGCTCCACGCCGGTGGCGTCGGCCAGCTGCTGCATCGGCAGACGCCCGGTCTGCTCCAGCTTATCCAGCAGTGCCGGGTTGGCCCGCGCATAGGCCAGCACGCGGCGGCAGGCCGCCAGCGTGCGGGTCTGCCGGGGGCAGTTGTCCGCCACATCGGAATACTGCAGCCCGAAGCTGGCCAGCTTGCGGCCGAACTCCTCCACCTCCTGCCGGCTGGCCAGCCGGTGCTCAAGCGCGGCCGGGGCGTCTTCCGGGTCGGCCAGGGTATCGCCCAGCTCGCCTTCCGCGTCTTCGCCCACCGGGGTCTGCAGGGAAAGGTGGCCGCGGTGCCGGCGTTCCGCCCGGGCCTGGTCGATGAGCCGGTTGCGGATGTTGCGGGCCGCAAAGGGCAGAAAGGCGCCGCGGCTTGCCTGATACCGCAGGATGGATTCATAAAAGGCAAACATTGCGATGCTGAGCGCATCCTCCTGCCCGTGCTCGATCGCCTCATGGGTAAAGCGCACCGTCTCGGCCCGGATAAAGGGCAGATACTGCCGGATCAAGGCGTCGGCGGCTTCGGTATCCTGTTGGGCGGCGTAGACCGCCTGCCGGATGTCCTGGTCGGTTTGTACCATAGGGAGCTCCTCTTCCTTGTTCGGGCCGCAGCCCGCCGTGGGTAGGATACGGCGGCACGACCGCCGTTTTCGGGGGTTGTCGGAAGGACTTTGGTTTATTTTACCAAAAGCGCCCCCGGCACATCCAGCCGTACAGGACAAATCCGGGTAAAGTTTCTGAAAAATGTGTGTAAAAGATGATCCGCACAAGGTGTTCCCACATCACCTGCTGGACCACGCCAGCATCGGACCAGCCGCATCGACATCACGGAGACTGACGCCGCCCATGCCCGTTTGCTCGAACGGATGCACCTGCTGCTGTAAAATAGAAGCAGCGCTACAACAAGATTGGCGTTTTGCTGTAGCGCTGCGCAACATTCAAGAATTTACTGTAAAGATAGGAGCTTTTCCGGGCGGAAGTCCCCTCCGAAGCGGCCAACCAAGCGCATCAGCGAACGGGTTAAGGTGGGCTCGTTGATTCAATTTTCCGCTATGGACTGGTATCCGGTCAGTTCGGCTTTGCAGATGTGCGGAGCCGGCCCCATTGGCTGACACCAGAATCGAAGGTCTCCACCCTCCAGCCAGTTGCGGCACAAGTGGATAATCTGCGGATCACCGCCGGCCACAGTCGGCATGGATGGACAACCCAGCAGAAGCCGGCCGATTTCTCGCGTGCCATGGAATGCTGTGATCTTGACGTTCTGCCCCTCCAGGCGCAGCTTCATTTCTGACTGCGGGATGGAAGGAAGGTCCAGCTGCAGCACGATGTTCCGGTCGCTTGGCAAGGTCAGCGGAAATGTGCCGGTTTGACAGCCTTCGGCTGGCAGGGCAAGCATCTCAACAGGCACTGTCTCATAGATGGCTGTATGGATCTTTCTGCCCCACAGCAACGTGACCGGGCCCACATAGTCCGCATAAAAGCGACGCGTGATGCGCAGGCACAGCTCTATACGTGCACTTCCACAGTAGGAGCTTAAATCCACATAGGGGTCAAACGGATGCACAGTGGCCTCTCGATGCCCATTTACATATACCGTGATAATGCCGTTTGCTTGACCGAAATGCAGGAACAGACAATCGGCATCGGCGGGCAGCTCAACCCATTTGTCATACACGCCATGGAACGGCATTACAGCACGGTTGTAGCCGTCGATAGGGGCCAGTGTGGAAAGGTTTGAATGGCGGAAAAAGTACCATTCCTGAATGGGTTGCTCGTCTATGTCGAACTCCCAGTTCTCATTTAAGGCGGTGTATCCCTCAATCCGACTGAGCCCGGACAGCCCCTTCAGCGAGCCCATTTGCAGGGAAGGCCGTCGCACATCATCGAAATTGCTATGGCCCCAAATTTCGGTGTATATGGCATAGGAACCGGCTGTGAGGGAACGCTCCAGGCAGCCTCCTTCGCTGAAACCGGTCTCCAGCAGCTGGCCGTTCTTCTCGATGGTGAAGAAGTCGGCTACATTCTGCAACAGTATCTGGCTGTCCTTTTCCAAAGTGAAGCGGTAGCAGCCAAGACCTCGATACTGTCCCATTTTTTCCATAGGTTGTACCGGGGCGGGCATTGGCTTTGCTTGCGGCAGATCGCAGACCGCATAACGGACCGAAGAAACCGGATACGGCGTCGCCTGTTCTTCGACCGGCCGGGCAAGATCCGGAAGCCCCGGAATGTGCGCCAAGGCAATCTCTTTGGAAGAACCGACCAGAACCGTGACTGAACCGACCCGGAAAGTCTGGATTCCTGTGCCTGGTGCAGCGGTCAGGAGCTCGGTGCGCCCGTTTGCCTGCAGTTGGGCGTAGAAAGGGCCTTCTCCGTACAGCGCGACCGTGACGCCGGTTTCGCTCTCTTCGATGAATCCGACCTCATAGCTGCTGGTCAGGAGCGCAGCCGACGGTTTATCTGAAAGGCGCAGCCGGTAGGGGAGCAGACGGGTCTTGAGGGAGGGCATCTCTACAGGGAAGCTCTTTCCGTCCATGCGAAGGGTGAATGCGGCCCTGCCGTCCAGATTGGATACGACCAGCAACAGACCGCGACCGGTGTCCAGCGCAGGAACGGGATAGACTCTGCTGCCGCTGTTCAGAATGGCATCGCAGCTGGCTTTGGGATGGCTTTTCGCCAGACTTTCGCCTAACGAAAGAATCAGCCCAGCCAGCAATCTGGCTTCATAGAACTCCTCGTTGACTTCTCCGGCGGCGCCAATCATGGATGCAAAGTCATAATCGCTGGCAATCAGCGAAAGGGGAGACTCCTGCGTACCCCAGTTTGTCAGGCCGTTGTACCAGTCTAACGTACTGCCGGCGGTTTGATTGTATGGACTGATGAGCCGTGCTCCGCAAACAAGCAGCCGCTTCAAAAAACTATGCTCCCGATTGGTTTCAGTGACAAGGAAGGGCATCTGCCGTTCCCGGGCAGCGCGGTACAGGTGCAGGGCGCGCTCCTCCAACCCGGCGTTATCTGCCGAAGTGTAGACATTAAACGCGGTATACAGATCTGGCGTCAGGCCACCGCCTCGGAGCAAATCATTTTGCCCGCAGCAGTAGAACAGTGGAATGTCGATGCCCAACGCCCGAGCCTGCTGCATGAGCTTTTCCATGTAGGAAACAGGACTTTTGCAGTCGAAAAAGTCCAGTTCATTTTCGATCTGCATACAGATGACCGGCCCGCCGCGGGTAATCTGGAAGGGGATGATCAGGGGGAGAATCTGCTTATACCAGTGTTCGATTTGAGCCAGGAAAGCGGGGCTGTCCTGCCGGACCGGTACCTTGTCCGCCCAAAGCCAGGCCGGCAAAGCGCCGCCGTCCCATTCGGAGCAGATATAAGGGCCGGGCCGGGCAATGACGAACAGGCCGTTTTTGGCAGCCAGCGAAAGAAACTGTGTCACATCCCGTTGTCCAGTAAAATTCCAGATCCCAGGGGACGTTTCGTGATAGTTCCAAGGAAAATAGACATCAATGGTGTTGTAGCCGGCGGCTTTCAGCAGGCGCATCCGCCTTTCCCAGCATTCTTTTGGGATGCGAAAGTAGAAAAGGGAAGATGTCAGCAAGATCCGATACCGACCGTTTAGGAAAATTCCGCTTTCGTCCAGGCGGATGGGAGAGGGATTGCTGGAGTTTGACATAGTCGAGTTCCTCGCTTTCGTGGTGGAGACCTCCCCTGTGGGGAAAGTCCAGGAAGGAGACGGTATAAAAATCCCCGCAGCCTGCCTGGGTGCAGACTGCGGGGCGCAAAGGGAAGTGCGGTTACCCTTTCAGGCCGCTGTGGACCATTCCATTGGTGATCTGTTTTTCAAAGATCAGATAAATCAGCAGAATGGGGATCAGCGCACAAACGGTTCCTGCCATGATCACGGTATACTGCATGGTATGCTCAGTCTGGAAAAAGCTCAGCCCCAACTGGATGGTGTATTTTTCCCGAGAGTTGAGGTAAATCAGGGGCGCTGTATAGTCGTTCCATACCTGCACAAACGTGAAGATGATCAGCGTGGAGAGCGCCGGTTTGGCTTGGGGCAGAACGATGGTCCAGAAGGTTCGGAACTCGCCGGCACCGTCTATGCGCGCGGCTTCCATCAATTCGCGGGGAATGGTCAGGAAGAACTGCCGTAGCAGAAAGATGCCGAACGCGCTGGCCAGCTGCCCGAAAATCAGGGCAATGTGGGTATCTGTCAATCCCATTGCGCTGATGATTTGATACTGGGGGATCATGATGGTGTGCCAGGGCACCATCATTGTAGCCAGGTACAGGCCGAACAAAAACCGGGACCCCTTGAATGGAATTGCCACAAACGCATAGGCGGCCATGGCGCTGATCAACACCTGACCGGCGGTGGCAAAGACCGCGACTTTGATCGTGTTCATATAATACTGCAGGAACGGTTCTTCAGTCCAGACTTTTGCATAGTTGGAAAGATTCACCGGGTCAGGGATCCACTCGATGGGAACGGTGAAAACCTGTGTGTCGTACTTAAGGGAGGTGGACAGCATCCACAGAAAGGGAAACACCATTGTTAAGGAGATCAGACACATGAAAAGGTAGAACGGAATATCCCATTTTCTTGATTTTACCATGTTCTGCCTCCTAATCATCGTAGTTGACCCAGTACTTCTGCATGGCGAACTGCACCAGGGTAATCACCAGAATGATGGCAAACAGGAAATAGGCGATGGCCGAAGCGTACCCCATGTGCGAGCGCTGGAATCCCTCGTAATAGATCCGGAAGGCGAGAACATTGGTACTCATGCCTGGGCCGCCCTGTGTCATAATGTTGATCAAATCAAAGACCTGGAAGGAACTGATAGTCACCAGAATCAGGTTCAGAAAGATTGTGGGGGTGATCATCGGCAAGGTGATGCGGAAATACCGCTGCAGGGAACTGGCGCCGTCCAGGGCGGCTGACTCATATAGACTGTCGGGAATGTTCTGCAGTCCGGCCAAAAAGATCAGCATATAGTATCCGCAAAATTTCCAGACAGAAACGATAATGACAGCATAAAGCGCCCATTCGGTGGAAGCCAGCCATTTGGGAGGGTCCTGAATACCGAGCTGCTGCAGGATGGTATTCAGCGGTCCGCCGTTCGCGTTGAAGATCATTTTCCAGATGATAGCGACCGATACCATCGAGGAAATATAGGGCAGAAAGAACACCGTTCGGAAAAACTTGCGGAACCGGACCAAACGGTTGAGCAAGGTGGCCAGAAACAGTGCGAACAACATGGTCAGCACAGAAAACAGCACAGCGTAAATGACGTTGTTCCGTATGGACACCTTGAAATAGCGGTCGTCAAACAGGTCGATATAGTTTTGGATTCCGATGAAATGATAGTCTTTGGACAACCCTGTATAGTCGGTTAGACTGTACCAGAACCCCAGCACAATGGGTAGGAACATAAACAAGGCAAATGCCAGCAGGCTGGGCAGCACAAACAGCCAACCGATCAGGTTTTGCCGGGTCTTTGTCTTTCGCATCAGCAGCACACCTCCTGCGCTCACGCAGGAGCATTACGCGGCTGCTTCGGCGCGGCGCTCAGCAAAGTTGTTGAGCGTGTCCTCCAGGCTTTGCTCCCCGATGAGATAGAGCTCCATCTCTTCCTGGTAGATGGCGACCAGGTCGGAGTAGGTGGAGGTGAACAGTGTTTCGGGAAGCTTGGAGGGGCCCAGAATGTTTTCGGCACCCTCCACGCCGATGGCCTCCTCGAAAGCGGCAGTCACATCGTCGTCAATATAAGCTGGAATGGCGCCGGCTGCAGCAATCACCATGGCAGCTTCCTTGCCGGCCATATACCGGATGAAGTCGAAGGCAGCTTCCTGCTTTTCGGAAGTCGCGTTGATGCCGATGAAGGTGCTTACCCCGCCGATGGTAACCGGTGTATCGGTCTTTTCTACCTGCGGCAGGACGGCGATGCCCAGCTCGAAGGTTTCGTTCAGCTGCGGGTTGTTTTTCAGCATGGTCAGGATGTCGCTGATGGTCCACTCACCGCCGGGGTACATGGCACAGCCGCCATTGCAGAAGAAGTTGATGGCGTCCACGCCACCGCTCTTCATATCGGTGTAACTCATGTGGGAGTTATCCTCATTATAGAATCGGTTCAGGCGTTCCAGCCAGCGGCTCAAAGGCTCCAAATCATCGTCGGTCAAGTTGGAACCTTCCTGTGTGGCGGAATAGATGCAGTTGTTCCAGTCAGGGATGTAGCTGCCGTAAAACTTGTCGGCACCCTTGCCGCTGGTAAGCTGCAAGGCCAGGTCGGCATATTCGTCCCAGGTCAGGTTGTCGGGGTAGGGCACACCTTTTTCATCAAAAATCTTCTTGTTGTAAAACAGGGCATACGAGGAAGCACGGTAGGGCAGGGCATAAAATGCTCCGTCCAGCTGGGTGCCGGCAAAGCCTGTGCCGTAAATCGATACATCCAGCCCGCTCTGTTCAATATAGGGGGTGATGTCCGCTAAATTCCCGGTGCTGGCAAGATTGGCCAGCAGGGAACCGGAGCGCATGTTGAACACGTCAATGTCATTGCTGCCGGCCAACATGGTCATCAGCTTGTCGTCATAGTCATCGCTGCTGACCTGGTTCATATTGACATGCACCGTGGTGCTCTGCGCGTTGTAGGCGTCCACGATTTCCTGCAGGTAATCACCCTCGCTCCAGGAATAGTAGTTAATCTCCACCTTGTCGGCGGAGGCTGTTTCGCCCGACTGTTCTGCGGCGGGGTCAACGGAGGTGCTGGCGGAAGTCGAATTGCCGGAGCACCCGGCCAACAATAAACTGCCAAGCACACAAGTGGCCAGAGACGCGGAAAGCAAACGTTTTGTCTTCATAAGTGGTTTCCTCCTTTGGGGTTGGTTTCGGTGTCTTTATTATAGGAGCAAACCCCCGTCGAGAAAAGCTGAGTTTTTTTCCGGAAAGACATTCAAAAAGAAAAGGATGAGATTTTCTCATCCTCTGCATGGCAGATTGCACAAATCACTCTTGCTGTTGTTTCTCCCGGATCTTGTCCATATAATAGAAGAAACCACAGCTTTCCGCTTTTTTCAGCACATCCTCCATTTTCCGACACTTCATCTTGTGCAGGATGTTGCGCACATGGGTTTTCATGGTGGAAGGCTCTATATAACGTGCCTGACAGATCTCCTTTTGGGTCATCCCGGAGTGAAAGGCGTACAGGATGTCACGCTCTGTATCGGTCAGCAGCTGTACCAGATAAAGCGTATAGATCAGGCTGTCCTCGTTGTCCTTGATCCGCTTGAATTCGGTACGAATCTTGCGGGCAACCGTCGGCTTCATCACCGAGCGTTCGTGGTAGGCATCCCGCACGCACTGGAGCATCATGGCCGGGGTGGCGGTCTTTTGAATATAGTCGCAGGCCCCGGCCTGGAAAGCGGCGTAGATCATGGCGTCCTCATCGTAAACAGTCAAAATCACAACCTTCATGTCAGGAAATTGAGCCAAGATCTGCTGGGTCGCTGTGATACCGGCGTATTTGCTTTCCATTTCAATGTCCATCAAAATAACGTCCGGCTGAGTTACCGCACTCTTCAAGATGGCCTCATACCCGTTGTTGGCCACGGCGACTACCCGGATGTCCTCTGCCTGGGAAAGAATCCCTTCGTACCGGGTACACAGGGAGGAAATGTCGTCCACAATCATAACGTTGATGATCTCTTCACTCATGTCTGGGTCCTTTCTACTGTTTGCTCCTTGGCGGGCATAACTTATTTAATAATGGGAAGCTGCAGGGTAAAACAGGCGCCGCCCTCCGGTGCGTTTTCCGCTTCGATTCGGCCGTTATGGCTTTTTATGATGCGCTTGGAAAAGGACAAGCCGATTCCCCAATTGTATTTGGTGGGCTTGGTGGAGGAAAAAGGCTGAAACAGGTCGTTCTGAATGGAGCGGGAGATGCCGGGACCGCTGTCTTGAAATTGAATCTGCACTTCCGTTTCAAACAGCCGGACACTTACGTCCAGATGGCGTCTGCGGTCATCCGGCAAGGCTTCCATGGCTTCCACAGCATTGTTGATCAGATTGCTGAAAACTTCCTGCATACATTGGCGATCGCAAAATACATAGATTTCCTGCTGGTCTGTCGAGAAGGCAAAGGTCACCTGCCTTTGCTGAAACAACTCTTTGGAACGTTCCAGCGACTTTTCTAAAATATCCACAATGTTGCTGCGACTTTGGTTGAGCACCAGCCGGTTGGAGTTGCGCTGCAAACTGTCCAATCTCTCGTAGACCTGCGTGCAGCTGGCCCGGATGTGTTCCAGCCCCTCCGGGGAAAAGCGGCCCGCCTGCAGCATGAACTCGGTTTCGGCCTGGATTCCCAGCAGTTCGTTTTTGATATAGTGGCTGAGCGCCCTGGTGGAGATTTCTGAGGAAGCAACGATGCTGGAAAAGACATAGTCGTCATCCTTCATCCGCTGCAGATCCTTGTTATACCAGTGAAAATTGCACCACAGCATAAGGATCAGGATGACCACCACGAGGGGAACCACCCGCATGATGCCGAAGTAGGGTGCCATTTTCAGCGATGTGTAGGCAATATACCCCACCGAGCGTGACATCCACAAAAAGGAGTCTGGCAGCGAAAAGAACATATAAAAATACAGAACGCAGATGCAGATATCCAGGATAAATACCAGCCATTTGATGTTGCGCAATGTGCGCATGGGTTCCCGTTTTCTTGCTGTGACCAGCAGACATCCGGCGGAGTAGACCAGGACCAGAAAGTTCAAAATTACGGTAATGTGATGAAACAGGGCGTAGGCGGATCGGTATGTGGCGGCGTCCGGAATAAATCCGGCGTGGCCGAAGTATACAAAATACTGGAACCAGGTGCTGTAAATTAAGAACTGCAGAGTCAAAGAGGCAATCAGCAGTACGCGGACGATTGTATGGGAACGTTTCCCCTTGTGTGGAAAGTTGTGCTGCGAAAAGGCATAATTGAACAAAACAAACAGGATGCCGCATAGATTCATCCCGTTGATCAGTGTATCCTTGCGGATGTCCAGATACATCAACTTGGAGTACAGGGGCTTGCTGATGCTGAAATAGTGAAAGATCGTGTTGTTATAGTTGTTGTCTTTGGCCATGTAGATCATGCACAGGCAGGTGACGCCCAAAAAGGACAGCAGCATGCCGACCATCAGAATCGACTGAACGGGTTTACGCATATATGTTTCCATGATGATTCTCCTGTCATCCAAAAGCCCGGCGGATATACAAGTATTATACCCCAATGTTCCGGCGGTTCCAATAGAAAGGGACCACTTGGCCATTGGCGGAAGGGGGAAAGAATCTCCCCTGCGTTAGTCAAGTTTGCCAGGGCGTATCCTTCCGCCCTGGAACGTCAGACAGCAGGTTACCGGCAAGCAGTTGTTCTAGAATCGTTTGGTGACCGCCGAATTGCAAAACCGTTTTGGCCGAAAGGCAGACACAATTAAAAGCATACAAAAGGACCCGGCTGCTCCATCAGGAGCAACCGGGTCTGGCGGGACGGAGACTTGTCGGGATCCGGCGGGCAGGCGGCCCGGATGAGCCCGGGGCGCGGCGGGGCGGTCAGCCTTTCGCCGCCGGCAGCCATACCGTAAAGGCGCTGCCCTGGCCGGGGCGGCTGTCCACCGTGACGCGGCCGCCGTGCAGCGTCACGATTTTTTTCACCATTGCCAGGCCGAGTCCGTTCCCCTCGGTTTTGTGGCTGGTGTCCCCCTGATAGAACTGGTCAAAAATGCGCGCCTGGGTGGCCTCGTCCATGCCGGGGCCCTGGTCGGTGACGGTGACGGTCACCGCGTCGGGGTGCTGCTGCAGCGTCAGCGTCACCGTGCCGCCCTCGGGGGAAAACTTGACGGCGTTGTCCAACAGGTTCACCCACACTTCCTTGAGCAGGGCCTCGCTGCCGGTGTACATGCATTTGCCCTCCTCCGGGATCTCCACCGCCAGGTCGATCTTTTTCCTGCGGCTCCACCGCTGTTCGGTCATCAGGGCGGTCTGGCGCAGCTGCTCGGCAAGGGGGTAGGGGGCGGCATCGGTCAGGATCGTCTGCGCCTCCACCCGGGAAAGCGCCAATACGCTGTTGGCCAGCGCCGCAAGGCGCTTGCTCTCGCTACTGATGATGGTCAGGTACTCCCGCCGCTCCTCGGCGGGCATCTCTTCGTCTTCCAGCAGCAGGTCGGCAAAGCCGCCCAGTGAGGTGATGGGGGTCTTGAACTCATGGGAGAAATTGTTGATAAAGTCCTTGCGCAGAATTTCGGTGCTGCCCAGCTCCTCGGCCGCCGTGTTGAAGGCTTGGGTGAAAGCCCGCAGCTCCAGCGGACGCATCCAGCCTTTGCAGGTCATCCGCACCGAAAAATCCCCGCCGGCCAGCCGCTGCATGGCGTCCACCATCCCGCGCACCGGCTGCAGGATCACCTTCTGGATCATCACCACCATGCTGATGCCGATCAGGATGGATAGTGCATAGATCAGGATGCTGACGGCCGAGGGGGTCAGGAGCCGGGTCCAGTCCACCGCGCCCAGGCCGCTGGCCGCCCACACCACGGCGGCGGTCACGCCCAGCACCGCCACGATGATCAGGAACAGATTGAGCACCAGCAAAAAGGTGAGATTGACGGTGAACAGCCAGTGTTTGAGTTTATTCAGCATGATCCTCCGCCCTTCTCACCGCTCGATACCCCAGCCCGCGCACCGTCTGGATCTCGAATTCCGGCCAGTCGAAAAATCGGTTGCGCAGCCGGTTGATGTGGACGTTCACCGTCTTTTCATCGCTTTCGGAGTCCATGCCCCAGATCTCGTCTAGCAGCTGGAGCCGGGTAAAGGTGTGGTCCGGGTAGGCCAGCAGCTTATATAAAAGGCTGAACTCCTTGGGCGGCAGGGTCTGCACCTCGTGGCCGCGGCGGACGGTGCGGGCGTCGTAGTCCAGCACCACGTCGCCCACCGTGATCTTCCGCTCGTCCACGATGCGGGCCCGGCGCAGCAGGGCCTTGATGCGCAGCAGCATCTCCTCCTTGTCCACCGGCTTTGTAATGTAATCGTCGGTGCCCATCAGAAACCCCCGCCGCTTGTCTTCCGGCAGGGCCCGGGCCGTGACCATCAGGATCGGCAGCAGACTGCCGCCGTCCCGGATGGTCTGGGTCAGGGCAAAGCCGTCCAGCTTCGGCATCATCACATCGCACAGCAGCAGGTCCACCTGCTGCTCGTCCAGCTTTTCCAGGGCTTCTTCTCCGTCAAAAGCGGGCACCGGGTCGTAGCCGGCCCTGCGCAGAATCGCGCAGAACAGCCGGTTGGTGCTGGCGTCGTCCTCCGCTACCAGGATCTTGAACATCACGCGCCTCCTTGGCTGACAGGTCAGGTTTCCGTTCCGGGGCGTATCCGACAGGCGCCGCCCGGTCCGCCCCGGCGGCTGTCCCGATATGCCTTCATTATATCACACCCTACCACGGCAAGATAAACAAAAGATAAACGGCTTTCTTTACCCTGCATTTACCTTGGGCGTGTATCCTCATAAGCGTTGAGAGAAACAAACCGGATAAACCAGGAGGGTATATCGTATGAAAAGCAAAATCGATCCCCGCATTCTCGCGTCCGCTGTCGTCTGCATCCTGACCGCCGTGGGCGTTTCCAGCGTCGTTATCTACCGGCGGGTCCGCCGCTGAGCGACCGCTGTAATCCTGTAAGGAATGTAAGGAGGAACTTCCATGAAAACCGAGAACGCTCGCCCGAACAACACCATTTATCTTGTGACCGGCGCCGCCGGGTTCCTTGGCGGCACGGTCTGCCGCCAGCTGGTGGCCCGGGGGGACCGGGTCCGCGCCTTTGTTCTGCCCGGCGACAAGGCGGAGCAGTATGTCCCTGCCGAGGCGGAGATCTGCGAAGGCGACCTGACCGACCCGGCCTCGCTGCAGCGGTTCTTCGCGGTGGAGGGCGGCGTCACCGTCAATGTCATCCACTGCGCTTCCATCGTTACCGTCAACCCCGATTACAACCAGAAAGTCATGGATGTGAACGTCGGCGGAACCAGGAACATCATCGACTGCTGCCTGGCGGCCAAACGCTTCGGCAAGCTCGTCTATGTCAGCTCCACCGGCGCCATCCCCGAGCAGCCCAAGGGCCGCAAAATCGCGGAGGTGGACCACTTTGAACCGGAAAAGGACCCCGAGCATGTCCGCGGCTGTTACAGCCAGAGCAAGGCTCTGGCCACCCAGGCGGTGCTGGACGCCGTACATGATCGGGGGCTGAACGCCTGCGTGGTGCATCCTTCCGGCATCATGGGGCCGGAGGATTACGCCGTGGGCGAGACCACCAGCACCATGATCAAGATTATCAACGGCGAGATGCCGATGGGGATTGACGGCACCTTCAACCTTTGCGATGTGCGGGACCTGGCCGCCGGCTGCATCGCCGCGGTGGATCGGGGCCGTAAAGGAGAGTGCTATATCCTGGGCAACCGGGAAGTGCGGTTCAAGGACTTTGCCAGGATTGTGGCTGAGGAAGCCAACTGCAAGGCCCCGCATCTCTTTCTGCCCTGCGGCGTGGCAAACTTTGTGGCTGGCCTGGCCGAGAAGAACGCCAAAAAGACCGGGGAAAAGCCGCTGCTGACCACCTTCTCCATCTACAACCTGGCCCGCAACAACGACTTTGATTCCTCCAAGGCCGAGCGGGAACTGGGCTACCATACCCGCAGCTACCGGGAAACGATGCACGACGAGATCACCTGGCTGAAAGCCACCGGCAAGATCGGCGCCGTGCAGGTGTAAGGGCAGGGCCGCGCCGCCCCGGGACAGGCGCGGGAAAAGAAAAAGTTTGTCGGGGCAAGGGTGTCCAAACGGTTGGCGCTGTGGTATAATAAACGCAGACGCGGCTGTTCTGCGCTGCCTGCGCAGCGGCGCGCCGGTCCGGTCTGCGCCGGCCCGGTGACCGCCTTGATGAGCCATTCCCCATCCCGCTGTGCGCCATGGGGCAGGCAAGAAAAAGGCGGGACGGGCCAAACGCAAGTCGGGCCGCGAAGGGGGACCGGCGATGCACTATGTACTGTCCGACATACACGGCAACACCCGGCGCTTTGACTCGGTCATGGCGCAGATCGACCTGCGCCCGGAAGACACCCTGTATGTGCTGGGGGATGTGATCGACCGGTACCCGGACGGCGGGCGGATCCTGCGCCGACTGATGGGGATGCCCAACGTCCGGATGCTGCTGGGCAACCACGAATACATGATGCTGGACGCTTTGTACGATGGCTGGTCGGAAAAGCCCGCGCCTTTTTCCCACTGGACGCAGGAGCAGCGTCTGTACCTGTGGTACGAAAACGGCGGGGAGACGACCCACCGCTACCTCAAACACCTGCGCCGGTCGCTGCGGCAGGAAATCTTTGCCTATCTGGACAGCCTGCCGGTGAACATCCCGGTGACCGTCGGCGGCCGGCGGTATCTGCTGGTCCACGGCGGGCAGGCCGCCCTGTTTGCGCAGGGGGCGAAGGATGCGGCCGAATACCGGGACGAACAGGAATTCTCAGTCTGGATGCGCTACGAATGGTGGGACGCCGGGCCGGAGGACCGGACCGTAATCTTCGGCCACACGCCCACCCGGTGTTACCAGCGCAGGACCCCCATGTCCATCTGGAAAGGGGAAAGACTGATCGGCATTGACTGCGGCGCCGGCTGGCCCCAGGGCCGCCTTGCCTGCCTGCGCCTTGAGGATATGGCGGAGTTTTATTCCACAGACGGCTGAACCGCCCGGCATCTTCGGCCGCACAAGAGAGGAGCAAGCCCAATGGATTTTTCTGACGTGATCAAAAATCGGTATTCCTGCAAGAATTTTGACGGGCGTCCGGTGGAAAAGGACAAGCTGCAGGCCATTCTGGAAGCCGGCCGCCTGGCCCCGACGGCAAAGAATTTGCAGATCCAGCGGATCTATGTGGTGCAGAGCGCGGAAGGGCTGGCCAAGATCGACGCGCTGACGCCCTGCCGGTATCATGCCGGCACCGTGCTGCTCGTCGCCTTTGACAAGACCGACGCCTATCAGTACCCGGGCGGCCGGTACGATTCCGGTCGGGAGGATGCCTCCATCGTGGCCACCCACATGATGCTGGCCGCCACGGCGAACGGGGTGGCGAGCTGCTGGCTCAACCGCTTCGATCCGGATGAGGCGGCCCGGCTGTTCGGGCTGCCTGACAGGGAGGAAGTCCTGATGCTGCTGGACCTGGGCTATGCCGCCCAGGGCGCCGGCCCGCTGGAAAACCACAGCCGCCGCAACCCCCTCAGCGAAACGGTGCGGTATGTCTGACGCCGCCCCTTTGTCCTGCAAAACCTTTTGACTACTGTTGCTGCCGCAAGTCTCCTTGCGGCGGCTGTTTTGTATGCCTTGGGGGCGGACACGCATGAAACAAAGGCGTTTGGCTTTACGCCCGGCCCCCGCCCCGCCATAAAAATCCGCAGGGGCATGGTTTCAGTTTATACTTGGTTTATAATAGGGGTGTATGCTGTAGCAGGAGGCGACGCCCGTGACCATTCAGAAGCGCCTGTTCATTTCAAATATCCTGATGCTGGTGATCCCGGCGGTGCTGGCTGTGGCGACCCTGCCACCCGGAGCCGTTGGACGCCGTCGCATAGATCACCGTCTATGTGCAAGCCTGCGCCGGGGAATACCGCTGTGGACATCGTGTTCAGCAAAGAGACATTGTACGAGCGGGTCTGGGGCATCGACGCAATGGGGGACAACGCCACCGTTGCGGTCCACATCAACCGCCTGCGGGAAAAGATCGAGCAGGATCCCGCCCACCTCCGGCACATCCAGACAGTCTGGGGGGCGGGGTACCGGTTCAGACCTTGAGGGGAGGGCGTTTGCCATGTTTTGGATCTTGTTTGCGCTGGGGTCGGCCTTTTTCGCGGGGATCACGGCGGTGCTGGCAAAAATCGGCATCGCGCAGGTGGGTTCCACCCTGGCCACCGCGCTGCGCACGGTGGTGGTGCTGGCGTTTTCCTGGCTGATGGTGTTCGTGGCGGGCTCGCAGGGCACGATCGGACAGATCTCCGCCCACACGCTGCTGTTTCTGGCCTTGTCCGGGCTGTCCACCGGGGCATCCTGGCTGTGCTACTTCAAGGCGCTGCAGCTGGGGGATGTGAACAAGGTGGCGCCGATCGACAGATCCAGCACGGTGCTGACCATCCTGCTGGCCTTCCTTCTCTTGGGGGAACCGGTGTCCGGCGCACAGCTGCTGGGGGTGGCGGGCATCGGCGCCGGCACCCTGCTGATGGTGGCCAGGCAGCCGGCCGGGGCCGGCGAACCGCCGCGGCGGGGCTGGCTTGTCTGGGCAATCCTCTCGGCCCTGTTTGCCAGCCTGACCTCCATCTTCGGCAAGATCGGCGTGCAGACGGTCGAGTCCAACCTGGGTACGGCGATCCGCACCGTCGTGGTGCTGGTCATGGCCTGGGGTATGGTCTTTGTGACAGGGGAACAGCGGCAGCTGCCCGGCATCGACCGGCGCAGCTGGCTGTTTCTGGGCCTTTCCGGCATGACCACCGGCCTGTCCTGGCTGTGCTATTACAGGGCTCTGCAGGACGGCCCCGCCAGCATCGTCGTGCCCATCGACAAGCTGAGCATCGTGGTGACCATCGCCTTCTCCGCCCTCGTCCTCAAAGAAAAGCTGAGCCGGCGGGCCGCCGTCGGCCTGGTGCTGATCCTGGTTGGCACCGGGGCCATGCTGGTGTAAAACCGCCGCCCAAACAAAAGCGAACCCGCCCTTTCCGGCCAGCCGGCGAAGGGCGGGTTTCAGCGTGTCGGGAAAATCGATGCGCTGCACAAGAGACAACAGCCGCGCACTGCCGCCGCCCGGCGCACTCACACTTCCTTGTCCATCACCGCCAGGGCGGTCTTTTTCAGGCTGTTTTCGGCGTCGGCGCCCAGCTTGCGGCGGATCTCCCGGCTGAGCACGTCGATCACATACAGCTGCGATACCTTGGACACCAGCGAACCGCTGTTCAGCGGCGCACTCTTGGAGGCCACCCCCAGCAGCGCGTCGGCGAACCGGGCCAGCGGCGACTTGAGGTAGTTGGTCACCACCACCAGCTTCACGCCGCGCTGGGATGCCTGACGGGCGATGTCCAGCATGTCCTTGGTGCCGCCGCTCACCGAAAAAAGCAGCATGGCGTCCGCCTGATCCAGCAGCGAAGCTGCAATGGCCTGAAAGTGGGCGTCGGCCCAAAACTCGCAGCGCAGCCCGTAACGCAGTACCTTGTTGCAGAATTCCTGGGCGGCCAGCCCCGAATTGCCGCTGCCCAGGGCATACAGTCGCCGCGCCTGCAGGATCATCTCCGCCGCCTTTTCCACCTCGCCCTGGCGGAGCCGGTCATGGGTGGCGCGCAGTGCGCCGGTCATATCGTTCAAAATCTCGTCGGCGGCATTGCCGGCGCCGCCGTCCTGCTCGTCCACGCTCTGGGACAAAAGGAACCGGAACTCGGAATACCCGCGCAGGCCCAGTTTGCGGCAGAACCGCAGCGTGGTGGCATCCCCGACCCCGGCCTTTTCCGAAAACTCGGTGATGGACAGCAACAGCAGATCCTTGGTCGGGTGGCTGCGCAGAAATTCAATGATGACCTTCTCTTGCTTGGTCGCATACCGCTCCATCAGGGCGATGCGGTCAAATACGGTTTCGTTCACAGCAGAACATCCTTTCCTTGGTGCGCCGCTTCTGGCGGACTTTCCTCTGTGTTTATGATACCCCGCCCCCCGCGCCGCTGTCAACCGCGGCTCCGGGAACAGGGCCGGGCAGAGGCGCGGCGTTCCCCCGGGGCTTTGCCGCAGCGGCAAAGCCCGGCCTGCCTTTGTCAGTTGCGCACAAAAAAGCCGCCGATTTTCGGTGATATGGGAGAATACCGGGGCAGGGGCTCCTTTTGCCGGCTGGCGTGTTGACAAAGATTTTCATAAAGATATAATAAATATGAAAGTTAAAATCAACCATGTGAATCAGCCGGAGGGATCTTTGTGCAGACCATCGGAATTGATCTCGGGGGCACGCAGATCAAGTGCGGGCTCGTGGAGGATGGCAGAGTCCTTCATGCCTGCAGCTGCGACACCCGCAAGGAAGAAGGATATGACGCCGTGGTGGCGCGGATGGCCGCGCTGGCCGGGCAGTTTCTGCCCCGGGCGGCGGTACAGGCGGTGGGGGTGGCCACGCCGGGGCTGATTGATGTCGCCGGCGGCGTGGTCAGCTACTCCAACAATTTCGGGTGGGAAAACCGCCCCCTGGCCCGGGACCTGGGCGCCCGCCTCGGCCTGCCGGTGCAGCTGGCCAACGACGCCCAGTGCGCGGCGCTGGGCGAAGCGCGCCACGGGGCAGGGCAGGGCTGCGCCCGCATGGCCATGGTCACCATCGGCACCGGGGTGGGCGGCGGCTTTGTGCGCAACGGCCGGATCGAAACGGACGGATGCGGTTCGCTGGCGTATATCTTCGGCCATGCGGTCATTGAACGGAACGGCGCGCCCTGCAACTGCGGGCGCCGGGGCTGCCTGGAAGCCTACGCCTCGGCCACGGCGGTCGCGGCCCGGGGGGCCAGGGCCTACGGCATCCCCCTGTCCGCCCGGGAGGTGTTCGAGCGGGCCCGTGCCGGCGAACCGGCGGCCTGCGCGGTGGTGGAGGAATTCCTTGCCTGCCTGACTGCCGGCGTGGTGGACATCGCCAACATCCTGCGCCCGCAGCTGATCGTTGTGGGCGGGGGCGTTTCGGCTTCGGCGGATATGATCCTGCCGGCATTGAACGAAGGTCTTGCACAGGGTGTGTACGGTTACGCCTACGCGCCGGTGCGGGCGGTCTGCGCACGGCTGGGCAACCAGGCCGGCGTGGTGGGGGCGGCCAGCCTTTCCCTGGCTGTTGAGCAATGAGGAGGAACAGCAGCATGAACTACGTCAATTTTGACAAGTATCCCGAAAAGAAGGTGCCCGGATACCAGGCGGTGGAAGGCTGGGAGTCCGTGCGCCGGGTGCTGTGCGGCGCGGCGGGGGAGACCGGCGTGCTGACGGCCGAATTCTACCCGGGGGTCTGGCGGCAGGAACTGGTGGAAGAACTGGGCCGGCTGGGCTTTGCGATGTTCGACGCGGAGCGCTGCGCCATGCCGGACGAGGACTACCAGCGGCGCATCGCCGAGTTTGTGACCGACGACCGGGTGTTCGGCGTGATGAACACCCTGCGGCTGGAGGATGTGTACGACCCCGAAAAGATCGAGGCGATGCGCCAAGAGATCCGCGCCTGCAAGGGGCCGGCGATCGTCTACGGCACGGGGGCTTCGCTGGTCATGCCGGAAGGGACGCTTGTCTACTTTGATATGCCCCGGTGGGAGATCCAGTGCCGCTTCCAGAAAGGTCTTGCCAACTGGAAGACCGACAACGCCGACGAGGAAAAACTCCGCAAGTTCAAGCGTGGCTATTTTGTGGAATGGCGGATGGCGGACCGCCGCAAAAAGCGGCTGTTTGAAACCATGGCCTATGTGGTGGATACCGTGATCCCGGGCTGCCCCAAAATGGTGGAGGGGGCGGGATTCCGCGCCGGGCTGGAAAAGCTGGCGCGGGAACCCTTCCGCCTGGTGCCCTACTACGCCCCCGAAGTCTGGGGCGGGCAGTGGATGAAGGAGGTCTGCGGCCTGGACCGCCGGCAGAAAAACTATGCCTGGGCCTTTGACGGCGTGCCCGAGGAAAACAGCGTTTTCCTGCGCTTCGGCCCGGTCCGGATGGAGTTCCCGGCGGTGGATGTGGTGTTTTACCGGCCGCATCCCCTGCTGGGGGAGCGGGTACACGCCCGGTTTGGCGATGAGTTCCCCATCCGGTTCGACTTCCTGGACACGATGGACGGGCAGAACCTGTCGCTGCAGGTCCACCCGCTGACCGAGTACATCCAGAACACCTTCGGGATGCACTATACCCAGGACGAGAGCTATTACATCCTGGACTGCGGCGAGGACGCCGTGGTCTACCTGGGCCTGAAAGAAGGGGTGTCGCCCCAGGAGATGCTCGGCGCGCTGCGCCATGCCCAGAAGACCGGCGAAACCTTTGACGCGCTGCGCTATGTCAACCAGTGGCCGGCCAAAAAGCACGACCACTTCCTGATCCCGGCCGGCACGATCCACTGCTCCGGCAAAAATGCCATGGTGCTGGAGATCAGCGCCACCCCCTACATCCTCACCTTCAAGCTGTGGGACTGGGGCCGGGTCGGTCTGGACGGCCGCCCGCGCCCGGTGCATATCAACCATGGGGAGCAGGTGATCCAGTGGGACCGCACGACCCGCTGGGTCCGGGAAAACCTTGTGAACCGGATCGACACGGTGGAACAGCAGGAAGGCTTTACCGAGGAGCGCACCGGCCTGCATGAGCGGGAATTCATCGAGACCCGGCGGGACACGCTGGAGCGCCCCCATGTCTTTGCGGGCAACGGCAGCGTGCAGATGTGCAACCTGGTGGACGGGGAAGGGGCCGTGATCTCCTCGCCCGACGGCCGGTTCCCGGATTACTGCGTCCATTATGCCGAGACCTTCATCCTTCCGGCGTCCCTCCACTCCTTCGTGATCCGCCCGCTGGGCGACAGCTGCACGGTCCTGCGCGCCTATGTGCGCGGGTAAGCCGGCCCGAAAATCCCGACAGCCCGCACCGGCCGCCTGCCTGGCGCCCCGGTGCGGGCTGTTTTGCATGGCGTCCGGCCGTCTGCCCGCAGTGCGCGGACAGCTGCGGGCAAGGAAACCACTTCCCATCCGGGAAACAACGTGCTAAACTGATACCATGCCACCCGTTTCTCGGGAACGGGGACCTGTTCGACCCGAAAAGGAACATCCAAGCAAAGGAGTGACCGTCATGAGAATCCTGTTTGTGGACATCGACACCCTGCGCCCGGATCACATGGGCTGTTATGGCTATGCCCGCAACACCACCCCCAACATGGACCAAATCTGCCGGGAGGGCATCCGCTTCGACCAGTATTACTGTTCCGACGCGCCCTGTCTGCCTTCCCGTGCGTCGCTGGTCAGCGGCATCTTCGGCATCCGCAACGGCGCCGTCGGCCATGGGGGCACGGCCGGCGACCGGCGCTGCACCGGCCGGGACCGGGGCTTTACCGACCAGCTGGACGACAACAACTTCCACAACATCTTCCGCCGGGCCGGGATGCACACCGCCTCGGTCAGCAGCTTTGCCGAGCGCCATTCCTCCTGGTGGTTCGACGCCGGCCTGCACGAATGTTACAATGTGGGCCGCTACGGGGCCGAATCCGGCGAGGAGGTGCTGCCCATCGCGCTGGACTGGCTGCGCCGCAACAAAGACCGGGACAACTGGTATCTGCACGTCCATTTCTGGGACCCCCACACCCCCTACCGGGCGCCGGCCTCCTTCGGCAACCCCTTTGAAAACGAGCCCCTTCCCACCTGGATTGATGAGCAGGTCTTTGCGCTGCACCGCCGGCATGTGGGCCCCCACTGCATCAACGAGCTGAACATGTACAACGACGACACCAACCCCGCCTGCCCCCGGGCGCTGGGCAAGGCCGAAACGATGGAGCAGCTGCGCCAGGTCCTGGACGGGTATGACTGCGGGGTGAGCTACACCGACCAGCTGGTGGGGCAGATGATCGACCTGCTCAAGGAGCAGGGGGTGTATGAGGACACCGCCATCATCATCACCTCCGACCATGGGGAGAACCTGGGCGAACTGGGCATCTACTCGGAACATGCGACCGCCGACTACCCCACCTGCCATATCCCCTTCATTCTCAAATGGCCGGGCGGGCCCAGGGGAATGGTGGAATCCTCCTTCCATTACAGCCTGGATCTGCTGCCCACCATGGCCGATCTGCTGGGGGTGGACCGGTGCGCCAACTGGGACGGGCAGAGCTACGCGCCGGTCATCACCCGGGGCGAGGCCACCGGCCGGGACAGCCTGGTCCTTTCCCAGATGGCCCATGTCTGCCAGCGCTCGGCCCGCTTCGGGGACTGGCTGTACATCCGCACCTATCACGACGGCTTCCACCTGTTCGACCGGGAAATGCTCTTCTGCCTGAAGGACGACCCCTATGAACAGCGGGACGTGAAGGCGGAACACCCCGATCTTCTGGCCCGGGGCGCCAAGCTGATCCTGGACTGGCAGGACGAGCAGATGCTCAAATCCGACAGCCAGATCGACCCGCTGTGGACCGTGATGCGGGAGGGCGGACCCTACCACACCCAGGGCCACCTGGAGGAGTACCTCAAACGGCTGGAGGCCACCGGCCGGAGCGAGGGCGCCCGGAAGCTGCGGGAAAGGTACGGCGTATGACCCGCCCCGGGCCGGAAACACGGTGATCAGATGGAGCATGTGCATATCTTACTCAAGCCCGCTTCGGGTGCCTGCGACCTTCGCTGCCGGTACTGCTTTTACCGCGATGAGATGGAGCACCGCCGGCAGGGCGTCTGCGGATTTATGAGCGAAGCGACGCTGGAACGGGTGATCCGGGCGGCGCTGGCCGAATCCGAACGGGCGTGTACCATCGCCTTCCAGGGGGGCGAACCCACCCTGGTGGGGCTGGATTTCTACAAAAAGGCGGTGGAGCTGGAGGCCCGCTACGCCAGGCCGGGGGTAACGGTCCACAACGCCATCCAGACAAACGGCTGGGGGCTGGACGCCGCCTGGGCCGATTTCTTCCGGGACCATCACTTTCTGGTGGGCATTTCGCTGGACGGCACCGCCGACACCCACGACCACAACCGCCGCGACGCCGCGGGGCAGGGAACCTTTGCCCGGGTGTGGCGGACCATCGAACTGCTTCAGGCCCGCGGGGTGGAGTACAACATCCTTACGGTGGTCAACCGCCAGACCGCCCGCCAGGCCCAGCGGATCTACAGCTTTTATCAGCGCAGCGGGCTAAGCTATCTGCAGTTCATCCCCTGTCTGGACCCGCTGGGCCAGCCGCCCGGCCGGCAGCCCTACTCCCTCACGGCCAAGGCGTACGGGCAGTTCCTAAACACGCTGTTCGATCTCTGGTACAGGGACGTGCAGGCGGGGAAGGCGGTCTCGATCCTGCAGTTCGAAACCTATGTGGAGATGCTGCTGGGCTACCCGCCGTCCGCCTGCGGGATGGGCGGCGTGTGCGGCTGCCAGCATGTGGTGGAAGCCGACGGCTCGGTCTATCCCTGCGACTTCTATGTGCTGGACGAATACTGCCTTGGCAATCTGAACCAGACGGACTTGAGGCAGATCAACCAAAAGCGGGAGGAGATCGGATTTGTCCGCCAGTCCCGCCAGGTGGACCCGGTCTGCCGGCGCTGCCCCTGGTACGGTCTGTGCCGGGGCGGCTGCCGCCGGCACCGCCCGGTCCGCCCGGATGGCAGCCTGGGGCGCAGCATCTTCTGCGAAGGGTATCAGATGTTTTTCGCCCACACCATCCGCCGGCTCAAAGAACTGGCCGTTCTGGCCGCCGACCGGGGCGGGCTGTGACCGGTGGCGGGGCCGCAAGCTCAAGGCAAGAAAACGAACAAAAGAAAAGGCCGCCGGGGACTTTCGATCGAAGCCCCGGCGGCTCTGTGTTGCCCGGACAAAGGGGAAGGCGGGGAAAGCCGGTCGGTTCCGCGCTTTGCCCAAATCTGAAAAGGAGTTTTTTTTCCGAAGGACGCTCCCCGGTTCCGCCCCTTACCGGGGCGCGGTGTTGTCGGCGGCCATTGCCTTCAGCTCCGGCCAAACGGTGGCCAGCATCGCCAGGAAGCAGGCACAACCGCCGATCACGTTGGAGATCGGTTCGGCCAGAAAGACCCCGTCCGTGCCAAGCCCGAAGGCATAGGGCAGCAGGTAGGTCAGCGGCACCACGATGATGACCTTGCGCAGCAGCGAGAAGAAGACCGCCTGCCGTTTCTTGTTCAGCGATTTGAACACCGTCTGCCCCACATACTGCAGCAGCATGAAGATGAAGGTGGAAAAATAGAGCTTCATGGCGGGCACTGTGTCGGCCAGCAGGGTGCGGTCGCTGCTGAAAACCGCGATCAGCACCCGCGGCGCCAGCTGAATGACCAGCCAGATCGCCAGGGCGTAGCCGAAAGCCAGCAGCCCCATGATCAGGCAGGCTTTCTTGACCCGCCCGGGCCGCCTGGCGCCGTAGTTGTAGCTGATGATGGGGGAGGAACCGTCGGTGATGGCGGCCAGCGGCGTTTCCACCATCTGCCGCACGCTGGACAGAATGGTCATCACCGACACATACAGATCGCCGCCGGTGGCCGCCAGCACGTTGTTGCAGCTGATGGTCACCAGACTGTTGGTCAGCTGCATGATGAAACCGGCGGTCCCCAGGCTGACAATGTCCCGGATCAGGGTCAGCCCGGCCAGCAGGTCCCGCAAAGGCAGCAGGCGCACGCGGTACTCTGCCCGCCGGTGCAGAAAGCCGAGCAGGAACACCGCCGACAAAACCTGGGACAGCACCGTGGCGGCCGCGGCCCCCGCCACCCCCATGCCGAAGGCGAAGATGAAGAGGGGGTCCAGTACCAGGTTGGCCACCGCGCCGATCACCACGCTGGACATCCCCACCATCACATAGCCCTGCGCGTTGACAAAGGGGTTGAGCCCGGTGGTCAGCATCGAGGGCAGGGTCCCCAGCAGGTAGATGACCATATAGGGCAGGGCGTACTGCATCGCGTTGTCCGAAGCGCCGAACAGCGCAAGGATGGGCCTGGCAAACAGCAGCCCGACCGCCATCAGCACCAGGGCGCAGCCGGCAAGCAGGGTGTAGCAGGTGTGCAGGATGCGCCGGGCCCTGTCCTGATCGCCGCTGCCCCGGGCAATGCTGAACAGCGGTGCGCCGCCGGTGCCGAACAGGTTGCTGAAGGCGGTGATGATGACGATGACGGGAAAACATACCCCCACCGCCCCCAGCGCCGCCGTCCCGATCTCGGGGATGCGGGCAATGTAGACCCGGTCCACGATGTTGTAAAGCAGGTTCAGAATCTGCGCAATCAGCATCGGAAATGCCGATTGCAGAATGTTCTGTACAATGCCGCCGTTTTCAAAATCCACCCGCCGCAAGCTGGCCGCCCCTTTCCTGCCGGGCGGCGGGGGTCTGCCCACCGTCCGGCTCTGTATGGTCTGTGTCAGGAATCCGTATAAAAACAGTATACCACAAATCGGCCGCGCTGCCAAAACCCCCGCCGCAAAAGCCCGCCGGCATCGTTTGACAGGCTTCTGCGCCGGTGCTACACTTAACCCATAGGACGCCGGTCGGCCGCTTGCTAACCGGCACAGCAAGGAGAGGATTTGCTTTGAACTGTACGACCATCCTGTTCAGCCCCACCGGCGGCACCAGGAAGGTGGCCGAGATCCTGGCCGGGGCCTGGGGCGGCGCCGGCCGCACCATCGACCTGACCGACGGCGGCGCCGGTTTTGACCGGATCACACTGGACCCGCAGACCGTGTCCCTGATCCTCGCGCCCTCCTACGCCGGCCGGGCGCCGACAGCGGCGGTCGAGCGTCTGCGCAGGATACACGGGGGCGGGTCCCCGGCGGTGCTGGTCTGCGTGTACGGCAACCGCGCCTATGAGGATACCCTCGCAGAGCTGGAGGACACCGCCGCAGCGGCGGGGTTCCAGGTGGTGGCGGCGGTGGCGGCGGTGGCCGAGCACTCCATTGTCCGCAGCGTCGCGGCGGGGCGCCCCGACGCCGCCGACCGGGCCCGGCTGCAGCAGATGGCGGAGACGATCCGGGCCAAGCTGGACGCCGGCGAGCGGGGCCGCCCGATGATCCCCGGCCATCGCCCCTATAAAAAGGGCGGGGTCAGCCGGATGGTGCCGGCCCCCACCCCGGCCTGTACCCGGTGCGGGCTGTGTGCTGCCCGCTGCCCGGTGGGCGCCATCGACCCGCAGGACCCCGGCCGGGTGAACGCCGACGCCTGCCTGTGCTGTATGCGTTGTGTGGCCGTCTGCCCCCACGGCGCCCGCCGGGTCGATGCGGCGCTGTTGGCCGCTCTCGGGGAAAAACTCGGCGCCCTGTGCGCTCGGCGCCGGGAACCGGAACTGTATCTGTAAGGCGGCCCGCCGCGGCCTCCCCGCTCAAGGAGGAATTCTTGTGATCATCAGCGCCAGTCGGCGTACCGACATTCCCCGGTTCTTTTCCCCCTGGTTCTTCCGCCGCCTGCAGGAAGGGTTCGTTCTCGTGCGCAACCCCATGAACCCCCGCCGCATCAGCCGGGTCAGCCTGGACCCTGCGGTGGTGGACGGGCTGGTCCTGTGGACCAAGGACCCCACGCCGATGCTGGGCGGGTTGGCGGCGCTGGATCCCTATGCCTATTATTTTCAGTTCACCCTCACCGCCTACGGCCCGGACGTGGAACCGCGGCTGCACCCCAAGGCCGAGGGGGTGATCCCGGCGTTTCAGCGGCTGGCCGACCGCATCGGCCCGGACCGGGTGATCTGGCGGTATGACCCGATCTTCCTCAGCGCCCGCTATTCGGCGGATTTCCACCGCCGCAGCTTTGAAAGCCTGGCCCGGCAGCTGGCCCCGCATACGCGGCAGTGCATCATCAGTTTTCTGGACGAGTACCGCAACACCCGGCGCAATATGGCCGGGATTTCGCTCCAGCCCTTCGGGCCGGAACAGCAGCGGGCACTGGCGGCGGACCTGGCGGCGATCGCCCGGGGGTTCGGTCTGGCGGTCAACACCTGCGCCGAGGCGCTGGATCTGTCCGACTGCGGGGTCGGCCATGCGCACTGTATCGACGGTGCATTGCTTTCCCGGCTGGCCGGCTGCCCGCTGGACCTGCGCCGGGACCCCGGTCAGCGCCCGGCCTGCGGCTGTGTGCAGAGCATCGACATCGGCGCCTACGACACCTGCCCCGGCGGCTGCCTGTACTGCTATGCCAACCACAGCCCCCGGCTGCTGCAGACCCGGCTGGCCCGGCACGACCCGGCCGGCGCTTTGCTGACCGGCACGGTCGGGCCGGCGGATCAGGTCACCGAACGCCGGATGACCTCCTGCCGGCAGACCCAGCTATCCTTTTTATAAGCCTTTTCCGGTGGCGGGACCCCGCGGTCCGCGCAGCGCCGTCCCTGAAACACAACAAACAACAGAAAGGACCATCCAGTATGAAAATCGCAGTAGCTTACGAAAATGGCAGTATTTTCCAGCATTTCGGCCGCACCGAACAGTTCAAACTGTACACCGTGCAGGACGGCCGCGTCACCGAAGCCCGGGTGCTGGGCACAAACGGGCAGGGACACGGCGCTTTGGCCGGACTGCTGCAGACCTGGGGGGTGGATACCCTGATCTGCGGCGGCATTGGCGGCGGGGCCCAGGCGGCGCTGGCCGCGGCGGGCATCCGCCTGTACGGCGGGGTGAACGGCTCGGCGGACGCGGCGGTCCAGGCGCTGCTGGACGGCACATTGCAGTTCGACCCGGCCGTCCACTGCGACCACCACGGGGAGCATCACGGCGAAGGGCATACCTGCGGCCACCAGGGCGGTGCGGCCTCCTGCCACCAGGGCGGCTGCGGGCACTGAGATAAGGCAGGGGAGAAGGCTGCAGTCTCCATGGACCTGCCCGGTGCCGGCCGGACCTGCCGACCCTGAAATGCGGCGCCCCGCTGCTGCGGAATATGCCGGAACACCGCCCTGCCGCCTGACCTGTGCCCTGCGGAAAACCGCCCTGCCCCGCTGACGGTGCCGGCGTGCGCCCCAAAAGTTGGCGCACTTTCAACCAAACGGCACTTCCCCCGTGCCCGGCGCTGCGGTATAGTGACAGTAAACAATGACCGGAAAGCGGGGATCGGAATGGAATACAGACAGCTTCCCCACGGAAGCGAACAGGAAAAATTCAGCACGCTGGGGCTGGGAATGGGCGGCATCCAGCAGGCATCGGACGCGGAAATCGAGCAGGTGGTCCGCACCGCCATCGACCGGGGCATCAACTTTTTTGACCTGTGCGCCGGGGCACGCAATGTGTACGCGCCGTTTGGTCGGGGCATCGCCGGGCAGCGGGACCGGGTGTTCTTTCAGCTGCATTTCGGGGCGGTATACAATGAAAAAGGCGAGTACGGCTGGTCCCGGGACCTGGCCCTGATTCGCCGGACCTTCGAATGGGAGCTCACGACCCTCGGCACCGACTACGCGGACTTCGGCTTCCTCCACTGCGTGGACGAGGACGCGGATCTGGACGAACTGCTCGGTGCCGGCGTGCTGGACTACATACAGGCGCAGAAGGCGGCGGGCCGGGTGCGGCACATCGGGTTTTCCTCCCACACCCCGTCGGTGGCCAACCGCATGCTGGACACCGGCCTTGTGGATATGATGATGTTCTCCATCAACCCGGCCTATGACCTGGAACAGGGGGACGAGCTGGGCATCGGCTCGGTTTCGGAGCGGGCGGCGCTGTTCCGCCGGTGCGAGGCCATGGGGGTCGGCATCTCGGTGATGAAGCCCTTCCACGGCGGCAAACTGCTGGATGCGGCCACCTCGCCCTTCCGCACTGCCATGACCCGCTACCAGTGCCTCCAGTATGCGCTGGACCGACCCGGTGTGCTGGCGGTGGTGCCCGGCGTGCGCGGGCTGGAGGACCTGCAGGCGCTGCTGGGCTTTGCCGACGCCCCCGCCGCCGAGAAGGATTACTCGGTCATTGGCCGGTTCACACCGGCCGCCGCCCGGGGCAGCTGCGTCTACTGCAACCATTGCCAGCCCTGCCCGGCGGGCATTGATGTGGGGCTGGTCAACAAATATTACGACCTGGCAAAAGCCGGCGACGCCATGGCGGCCGGCCATTACGGCAAACTGCGGGTGAAGGCGGGCAGCTGCATCGGCTGCGGCCACTGCGACCGGCGCTGCCCCTTCCACACTGCCCAGAGCGCCCGTATGCAGGAGATCGCCGCCTATTTCGGCGGCTGAGTGGACCCGGCGCTTGCCCTGGGCCGGCCCGCCGTTGTATAATGGGGCTGACATCCGCAATACCGCGGAAGAACGGGGGAAGACAAGAATGAACGGACAGACAAAGGCAAAGTTCGGTTTCGGGCTCATGCGCCTGCCGAAGGTGGATGACAAGATCGACCTGCCGCAGGTCTGCGAGATGGTGGACCGCTTCCTGGCGGCCGGCTTCACCTATTTCGACACGGCGTTTGTCTACGACGGGTCGGAGCAGGCGGCCAAGGCGGCGCTGGTGGACCGGCACCCGCGGACCAGCTACACCCTGGCCACCAAGCTGCATGTGGGCAAGGCGGCCAGCGCCGAGGAAGCCCTCCGGGAACTGCAGATCAGCCTGGAACGTACCGGCGCCGGCTGTTTTGACTACTATCTGCTCCACGCCCTGATGGACACGAACATCGAAAAGTATGCCGAATACGGTCTGTGGGATTTTGTGAAGGAGCAGAAAGCCCGGGGCACCATCCGGCATTACGGTTTCTCCTTCCATGACAAGCCGGAAACGCTGGACAAGCTGCTGACCGAACATCCGGATGTGGATTTTGTCCAGCTGCAGATCAACTACGCCGACTGGGAAAACCCCGAAGTCCAGTCCCGTGCCTGCTACGAGGTTGCCCGCCGCCACGGCAAGCCGGTCGTCATCATGGAGCCGGTGAAGGGCGGCGCCCTGGCCGACCCGCCCGCCGAGGTGAAAGCGCTGTTCGACGCGGCGGCGCCCGGCGTCTCCTATGCCTCCTGGGCGCTGCGCTTTGCCGCCAGCCTGGACGGGGTGCTGGCGGTGCTGTCCGGCATGTCCAACGTCGCCCAGATGGAGGACAACCTGGCCACAATGGGGAACTTCGCCCCCCTCAATGACGAGGAGCAGAAGGTCATCCAGCAGGCCCAGCACCTGCTGGGCAATTCGGCGGCCATCGCCTGCACGGCCTGCCATTACTGCACGGCCGGCTGCCCCGGGAACATCCCGATCCCCGAGATCTTCGCGGCGGCCAACAAGCAGCTGGCCAACGGCCAGCGGGCCGAGGCGGCTGCGGCCTATGCGGCGGCGGTAGCCGGCGCCGGCAAAGCCTCCGACTGCATCCACTGCCGCCAGTGCGAGCAGATCTGCCCGCAGCACCTGCCCATCACCCGGCTGCTGGGGCGCTGCGCTGACATGTTCGAAGCATAAACTTTAGAATCCCACCTGTTTCACCCTGAGCAGGCCGAAGACATCGGCCTGCTTTTTCTTTGCGGTTTTTTGGCTTTGTATTGAAAAAACGGACGGATTCATGTATACTACTATACTGGGACGTATCGGAATGATCCCCGGCACTGTTCTGTTCTGCGAAAAAGCAGCGCCTGCTGCGTTGCAAAGCCTTGGAACCTGCACAGGATGGCGGCGGCTTCGCGCCTTGCCTTTGCTGCTTTTTGGCAAATTTTCCAGCACATCCGACGGATCCGATACCCCCTGGCGCCGCTGTGCGGCGCCGGCTGAACGGCTGCAAAAAAATGCCTTGACTGCATATATTGGAAACAACGTTTCACATCGAGAAAGGGGACCCGTTATGGGCAAGTATTTTGGCACCGACGGCTTCCGCGGGGAAGCCAACGTCACCCTGACCGCCGACCACGCCTACAAAATCGGCCGGTTCCTCGGCTGGTACTATACCGAAAAGCGCCGCCGTGCGGCGGCCGAGGGCCTGGCCACCCAGGAAGGCCCGGCCCGCATCGTCATCGGCAAGGACACCCGGCGCTCGTCTTATATGTTCGAGTATTCCCTCGTCGGCGGTCTCGTCGCCTCCGGTGCGGACGCCTACCTGCTGCACGTCACCACCACCCCCAGCGTGGCTTATGTGGCCCGGGTGGATAACTTTGACTGCGGCATCATGATCTCGGCCTCCCACAACCCCTACTACGACAACGGCATCAAGCTCATCAACGGTCAGGGGGAAAAGATGGACGAGGAGACCATCTCCCTCGTGGAAGCCTACCTGGACGGCCATCTGGAAGCCTTCGGCCAGAAATGGCCCGAACTGCCCTACGCCACCAAGGAACAGATCGGCTGCACGGTGGACTATGTGGCGGGCCGCAACCGGTACATCGGCTACCTGATCAGCCTGGGTATGTACTCTTTCCGCGGCGTCAAGGTGGGGCTTGACTGCGCCAACGGCTCCAGCTGGAACATCGCCAAGGCGGTGTTTGAAGCGCTGGGAGCCACCACCTATGTGATCAACGCCGAGCCCAATGGTCTCAACATCAACCTGAACGCCGGCTCCACCCACATCGAGGGGCTGCAGAAGTTCGTCGTCGAGAAGGGGCTGGATGTGGGCTTCGCCTATGACGGCGACGCCGACCGGTGCCTGTGCGTGGACGAGAAGGGCAACGTGGTCACCGGCGACCACATCCTCTACATCTACGGCCGCTATATGAAGGAGCGGGGCAAGCTGGTTACCAACACGGTGGTCACCACCGTCATGTCCAACTTCGGGCTGTACAAGGCCTTTGATGAGCTGGGCATCGACTATGCCAAGACCGCGGTGGGCGACAAGTATGTGTATGAGTATATGCAGCAGCACGGCAGCCGCATTGGCGGTGAGCAGAGCGGGCATATCATCTTCTCGAAGTATGCTTCCACCGGCGACGGCATCCTCACCAGCCTGAAGCTGATGGAAGTCATGATGGCCCGCAAGAAGCCGATGAGCGAGCTGGCCGCCCCGCTCAAGATCTACCCCCAGGTGCTCAAGAACGTCAAGGTCACCGACAAAGCCGCCGCCCAGGCCGACGCCGACGTGCAGGCCGCGGTGGCAAAGGTCGCCGAAGTCCTCGGCGATACCGGCCGCATCCTCGTGCGGGAATCCGGCACCGAGCCGCTGGTCCGCGTGATGGTGGAAGCGCCGGAGCACGATACCTGCCAGCAGTTTGTGGATGAAGTGGTGGATGTGATCTGCCGCAAGGGCTACGCGGCGGACTGAACCGCCCCGGCTGCGGGCGGTGAGAGGGAAGGAAATGCCGATGCGCAGCTGTGTTTTGTTTGACTTTGACGGGGTGCTGGTGGACAGCGAATGGCTGGCTTTCTGCCAGACGCAGACGCTGATGGCCGAGCGATACGGTGTGCGCCTGCAGGCGGAGGACTGCCGCCGCTACAGCGGCGGTACCGAGGAGCGGATGGCCCGGTCGCTGGTGGAGCGGTTCGCACTGCCGGTGACGCCCCAGGCCCTGTGCGCGGAACTGTCCGCCGCCAGCACCCTGTATGAAAGCGACGCCCTGACCCTGATGCCAGGCGCCCGGGACTTCCTTCTGCGGCTGCGCCGCCAGGGGGTCCGCACCGGGCTGGTCTCCTCCACAGCCAGCCGGCATATCCTCAGCACGGCCAACCGGCTGGGGCTGGTCAGCCTGATGGATGTGATCCTCTGCGGGGATATGGTGCGCCGCCACAAGCCCGACCCGGAAGGCTACCGCACCGCCATGGCGCTGCTGCGTGCCGCGCCGGAAGAATGCGTGATCCTGGAAGATTCCCCGGTGGGGCTGCAGGCCGCCCGGGCGGCCGGGGCGTTCATGGTGGGGCTCTGCCAGTCGCGGCTGCGGCAGGATGTCTCGGCGGCCGACCTGCGGGCGGCGTCCTATGCGGAGCTGTGCAGCCCGGCTGTCTGGGCGCGGCTGGACCTGCCGGCCGGGCCGGAATCGGACGGCTGAAGTTTTTACAAGACAAAGCGACCGGCCCCCAACCCATGCGGTTGGGGGCCGGTTTTCCGCCGGACGGGGGCTGCGCCCCCAAAAAGCAGGATACAGGCCGGCCGGCGCTACAGAATGGCCGGAAGGTAAAAAAGGAGCGAATCCCCATGGAACCCACCAAACGACAAACCCTGCGCCGGGCTGCCTCCTGCGCGTTTCCCTACACCCTGCCGATTCTGGCCGGGTTTCTGTTCCTCGGCATCACCTATGGCATCTACATGAACGTCTCGGGGTTCAGCTTCTGGTATCCGATGCTGATGAGCCTGACCATCTTTGCCGGCTCGGCGGAATTTGTGGCGGCTGACCTGCTGCTCAGCCCCTTCGCCCCGCTTCAGGCGCTGCTCATGACCCTGATGATCAATGCCCGGCACCTGTTTTACGGCCTGTCCATGCTGGACCGGTTCCGGGGCACCGGGCGCAAAAAGCTCTACCTGATCTTCGGTATGTGCGACGAAAGTTTTTCCATCAACTGCACAGCTCGCATCCCGCAGGATGTGGACCGGGGCTGGTTCATGTTTTTCGTCACCCTCTTCAACCATCTGTACTGGTTTGCCGGCGCCACGCTGGGCGGGGTGTTCGGCTCGCTGCTGCATTTTGACACCGAAGGGCTGGACTTTGTCATGACCGCCATGTTCGTGGTCATCTTTCTTGAACAGTGGGGGAAGGAGAAAAACCACATCAGCTCGCTGCTGGGGCTGGCGGTCTCGCTGGTCTGTCTGCTGCTGTTCGGGGCTGACGGCTTCCTGATCCCCGCGATGCTGGCGATCCTTGCGCTGCTCAGCATCCTGCGCGGGCCGCTGGAACGGGGAGGTGAGGAGGCATGACGCTGCCGCAGCAGCTCATCACCATCGGCATGGTGGTGCTGGGTACCCTGATCACACGGTTTCTGCCCTTTGCGGTTTTCCCGGCCGGCCGCCCCACCCCCGGCTACATCCGGTATCTGGGCAAAGTCCTTCCGGCGGCGGTGTTCGGCCTGCTGGTCGTCTACTGCCTGCGGAATGTGGATCTGCTGTCGGGCAGTCACGGCCTGCCCGAAGCCATTGCCATCGCGGTGGTGGCGGGGCTGCACCTGTGGAAACGCCAGATGCTGCTCTCCATCGCCGGCGGCACGGTCTGCTATATGCTGCTGGTGCAGCTGGTCTTCTGACCGGTGCCGCCCGGGGCGGGGAACCGGGCCCGGGTGCGCACCATCTCGATGAAGCGGGCCACATCCTCCGGCGGGTCCAGCTGGTACAGGATCCCGTAGGGGATGGCGTGGTCCCATTCCACCGGGATGGTCACCAGCGAAGGGTGGACCTCCGCCCAGCAGTCCAGCGTCACCAGCAGGCAGCCGGTCTGTACGCAGCGGTTGAACACCTCAATGTCGTAAAACTGCGGCGTGTCCACAAGGTGAATCTGCGGGTAGCGCTCCAGCTCGTCCCGCAGCCGGTCCACGGTGGGGGAATCGCCCCGCTTGACCAGCATCACCGTCTCGCCGTACAGATCCCGCAGCCGCAGCTTCTTTTTGCCGGCCAGGGGGTGTTCCCGGGGCACGGCGATGCTCTGGGGGCAGCGGCACAGCGGTAGAAACCGGCAGCGGGTCAGCCACTGGCGGGAGTCGCAGGCGCCGATCAGGAAATCGAACTTCACACCCAGGGCGGAGATCTGGGTCAGGATGTCGGCGTGGTCGTCCTCAAACGGGACGATGTGCAGCTGATACCCGGGGAAAAAGCTGTTCACCTGATACCACAGGTCCATGAAGGGGCGGCAGGGGTTCAGGATGGATGTGCCGACGCAGAAGGTACGGTTGGCCATCTCGGTGCTCATGCGCGCCTGGGTGATGGCCTGTTCGGACAGGGTGAACATCTGCTTGGCATACCGGTAGATCACCTGGCCGGCGGCGGTCAGCCGGATGCCGTGGTTGGTGCGCTCGAATAGCTTGAGATCCAGGTGCTTTTCCAGGCTGTTGATCTGTTTGATCACGGCGGTGGAGGAGATGTACAGCTTTTCGGCCGCTTGGTTGAAGCTGCCGCTGTCTGCCACGCAGACAAAACTGGTCAGCAGGGGATTGAACATGGGGCCACCTCCGATTGGTTCAAACTTACGGTTATAACCATCATAAAGATCCCGTCCTTCCTTGTCAAGCGCCGCTGCACTACAATAGAGGGGACAGAAAGCGCGGCGGCCCGGACCTTTGCGGTGCGGGGCGCAGTCGGGCTGTCCCCGCCCCGCCGCGGGGGCGGCCGCCTGGACAAGGAGGTCTTTTATGGAAATCCAGGAGAGAAGCATTTTCCCGATCGGGCAGAAAAACGATGCCTTCGCCCGGTATTTTGTGGGGCAGAGCTACCTGAACATGCTCACCACCACCGGCGTGCCCATCGGCAACGTGACCTTTGAGCCGGGCTGCCGCAACAACTGGCACATCCACCACGCCAAGACCGGCGGCGGGCAGATCCTGCTGTGCACCGCCGGCCGTGGCTGGTACCAGGCATGGGGGGAGCCGGCCCGGGAACTGCACCCCGGCGATGTGGTGGTGATCCCGCCGCAGGTCAAGCATTGGCACGGCGCCGCCAGGGACAGCTGGTTTGCTCATCTGGCAGTGGAGGTGCCCGGCACCGAGACCTCCAACGAGTGGTGCGAACCGGTCAGCGCCGAAGAGTATGACGCCCTGCCTTGACAGGTGTACAAAAAGCAAAAAACAGCCGGCAAAGGCATCCCTGCCCCAAGGGGGGAGGGTATGCCTTTGCCGGCTGCTTTTTTACCGCCGGGTTCACCCCTCCAGGGGCGTCGGGTCCAGCGGGATCTTGCCTTCCACACGGTTGATGACATAGTAGGCGGCGTTTTCTTCCGGCTTGATATATACCTTGCAGGAATGAATACCGGTCTTGTGGGTCAGGCGGTAATCGGCCCGGGCCTTTTCCACGATGGCGGCGCAGTCATATTCCTGCCCGCCCACCTGCAGGCGGATCTCGGTGGGCGGGGTATGGGCCTTTTTCACCGGGCCTTTTTTGGCGGTCTTGGATTCAGGAGTTTTCGGCATGATTTTCCCTCCATTTTCTGCGGTTTGTACTTGGTTTCAGTATAGCACAAACCACAGGAGAAAGAACAGGGAATTTCAAAAATTTTTGGGATTTACCCGCATTTTTCACATCCTTTGCCCTCCGTTGGCCTGCGGGGGTCCGCCTGACCATTCTTTTACGGTGAGAACGTTGACTTTGACGTTTGGTTGTGCTATCTTAAAATTACTTGGATTTTGTGACTTTTTAATGAAAAATGTTGGCTCGGCCGGCATCATTCTTTGAAAAGTCCGAATCATGTCAGGAATATATGCCGCAAACAGGCGCGCAGCCGCCCGTTGCCGGCTGCGCAGAGGAGGCGTTTTGCATGGTCAGGGTCTTTACCAATTCTGTCTGTGACCTGACCCCGGCGCAGGCCGAGGAGTTGGGCGTCACGATGATCCCGGACATGATTGCCTTCGGGCCGGGGGAACAGTACCGCAACAACGAGCAGATCGACCCGCCCACCCTTTATAAAAAGCTGGCGCAGAGCGATGAGCTGCCCACCACGGCCCACCCCAACCTGGACCAGTACATGCAGGCGTTCCGCAGTGTGGACAATGGGGACGAGATCCTCTGCATCAGCCTCACCAGCAAGATGTCGGGGTCGTACAACACCGCCTGTTCCGCCTGCCGTCTTTTGCAGGAACAGGGGTTCGCCACCCCCATCCGGATCTACGATTCGCTGCAGGTCTCCTTCGGGCTGGCGGTCCTGGTCCGCCAGGCGGCCCGGCTGGCCCGGCAGGGGGCGGACATGGCGGCTATCCTGGCGGCACTGGACGAACTGCGGCCGCGGGTCGGCGTCTATTTTGTGATGGAATCGCTGGAAAACGCCCGCCGCGGCGGCCGGGTGGGGGCCATCCGGGTGCTGGCCGCCGATCTGTTCAAGGTCAAGCCGATCCTGGTTTTTCGGGACGGCCTTGTGCGGGACATCGGCATCGTCCGCGGGTATGACAACGCGGTGGACCGGGTGCTGAACCTGTACCGCGAGCGGGCCCGCTTCGGCGGGGAGGTCTATCTCTTCCACGCCGACCGCACCGGCCTGGCCGAATCGGTTCGGGACCGCCTGCTGCAGATCGACCCCGACGCCCGGATCACCATTGGCTGGGTGGGGGCGGTCATCGGCATCTACACCGGCCCCGGGGCGCTGGGGCTGGCCTTCGAGCAGAAACAGCCGTGAGCGCGCTGCTGCTGTTGGCGGGGGCCGCGGCTTTCGGTCTGATGGCGTTGTCCGACTGGCTCTGCGTACTGCGGGGCCGTGCTTGGGGCGGCCGGCTGTTTGCGGCCGGCTGTCTGCTGCTGGCCGGGGCCACCGCCGGGCTGCTGGCAGGGCGGGGGGCGCCCCGCCCCGCATCGCTGCCCTGGTGGGCGCTGGCGGCGGGGATGCTGGCCTTGCTCTTGTACACCCTGCTGGGGGCGCTGCCGGCGGGGGGCAGCCATCTGATGCCGCCCACCGAGCCGGCGCTGCGCCCGCTGGTGGACACCGGCGTCTATGCGCTGTGCCGCCATCCCGGCGTGCTGTGGCTGGGCGGGTTTTACCTGTTTGCCTGGTGCGCGGCGGGCGGCTGGCCGCTGCTGGCGGCCTTCGTGCTCTTTACCGGGCTGGATGTGGCGTATGTTTTCTGGCAGGACCGGGTCGTCTTCCCGGTCAGCATTGAACACTACCGCCTGTATCAGCAGACGACCCCTTTTCTGGTGCCGAGCGCGGCCAGCCTGCGCCGGTGCCTGCGCCGCCGGGAGAGCGGTGAAGAAAACACGGATCCGGAAGGGAAGGATCAGGAATGGAAAAGATGACCTTTGAAGAAAAGCTCAAGCACTGCCCGCCGGCGGAAGTCTGGCAGGAGTACTGCGGCTTTTTGTCCCTGTCCCTGCCGGAATACATGAACATCCAGAAGCGCCTGCTCATGGAGCAGGTGCAGCTGATGGCGGGCTGTGCGCTGGGGCAGCGGTTCTTCAAGGGCCATGTGCCCGCCACGGTGGAGGAATTCCGCGCCCGGGTGCCGCTGACCCAGTTTGAGGACTACGCCGACGTGCTGCTGCCCCAGCGGGAAGAGATGCTCCCGGCCAAGCCGGTCATCTGGCTGCACACCACCTGGGAGGGCGGCGATTTCCCCTCCAAGCGGGCGCCCTACACCGAGAGCATGCTCGAAACCTACAAGACCAACATCCTGGCTGCCATGCTGCTGGCCACCAGCCACGGCCGCGGGCATTTCCACGTCCGCCCGGGCTGCCGGGTGCTGTACAGCCTGGCGCCGCTGCCCTATGCCACCGGGATGTTCCCGGACCTGATCAGTTCCGAGATCCATCTGCGGTTCATGCCCTCGGTGCGGGAAGCCCGCAAGATGTCCTTCGGCCAGCAGATGCGCACCGGCTACAAACTGGCGGCCAAACACGGGATGAACCTGTTCTTCGGCATGTCCAGCGTGCTGTACGGGGCCACCCGCAGCCTGAATATGCTGGGCGGCGAGAAGGCGCCGAGCCTGCGCTCGCTGCTGGGCATGAGCCCGCGGATGATCGCCCGGCTGGCGATGGCCAAATACCGCAACCGGCGCGACGGCACCGAACTGCGCCCCCGGGACCTGTTCAAGCTGGATGGCTTTGTCTGTGTGGGGACGGATACCGCGCTGTACAAAAACGAGCTGGAGGAAGCCTGGGGCATCCGTCCGCTGGAGATCGCCGGCGGCACCGAGCCCTCCTGCATGGGGACCGAGACCTGGAGCAAAAACGGGCTGGTCTTTTTCCCCGACGCCTGTTTCTATGAATTCTTCCCCGAGATGGAGCTCTACCAGGAGATGGAGACCCCCGGTTACATCCCCAAGACCTACCTGATGGACGAACTGGTAGCCGGCCAGAAGTATGAGCTGGTCATCACGGTGCTCAAGGGCGGCGCCTTTTTGCGCTACCGGGTGGGGGATATCTACCGCTGCCTGCGGCTGCGCAACCCGGCGGACGAGCTGGACCTGCCGCAGTTCGAGTATGTGGACCGCATCCCCACCGTCATCGACATCGCCGGTTTCACCCGCATCACCCAGCGGGAGATCGAACAGGTGCTGAGCCGCTCCCGCCTGCCGGTGGAAAGCTGGTTCGCCGTCAAGGAATATGACGAGGACGGCCATTCCTTCCTGGACCTGTATGTGGAGCTCAAAAGCGACGACGAGCAGGCGGCGGTGCTGGACTGCCAGATGCTGCAGGAGCTGCTCTCGGTCTATTTCCGCTCCTATGACGGCGACTACAAGGACCTCAAGCGTCTGCTGGGGATGGACCCGCTGCGCATCACCCTGCTCAAGACCGGGACGATCGCCCGCTACCGGCAGCAGACCGGCCGCCGGGTCCCGCCGGTGGGCACCCCGCGGGAGATCGTGCTGGACATCCTCCGCCTGCAGGCGGCGCAGGAAGGAGGGGCCCCGGCATGACGCTGAACGAACGACTTTTCATTGTGGTGCCGCTGGTCTCGCTGATCTGCAACCTGCTGCTTCTGCTCACGGTACTTTCCGCCCGCAAAAACCGGCTGGTCAATTCCTTCATCGTGCTGCTGGCGGTGTTCACCGCCTGGACCGCCGGTTCGCTGTTCATGCGCATGACCGTGTGGCCGGGGCCGTCCTTCTGGTATGCGGTGTCGATCACCGGCATCTTCCTGGTCCCCTTCGTCTTTTACAATTTCATCTATTGCTATACCGACGCCAAGGGCAGCTTTGTCCGGGGCGGGCTGATGATCTGCTGGGCCGTGATCACGGTGCTCAACATGGGCAACTGCTTCATCACCGACCCGCATATCACCATCCAGAACGGGGAACGCCGGTTTGAGTACGGCATCTCCCCCTGGGTGGCGGTGCCCATCCTGCTGGCGGTGTTCACCTTCTGGATGGCCTGGCACCTGGCCGCCCGCAGCTGCCGGGAAGGCCGGACCAGCCTGCACCAGTACACCCCTATGATCGTGGGGATGGCGGTGATGTTTGCCGGCACCGTGTCGGCGGTGCTGCCGCAGATGGTCTCGCTGCCGGTGGATACCTTCTCCTGCTGCCTCAACGCCATCTGCCTGTATTACATGCTCTATAAGCGGCGCATCGTGCAGCTGCGCAGTTTTGCCACCAACGCGCCGGTGTATGTACTGGCGGCCATCTGCTCGACCCTGGTGCTGGTCAACTGGTACGGGCCGGCGCTGCGCTTTTACGACCATTTGCTGCCGGACTACCGCAGTTACCGCACCATTGTGTTTGCGGTGGCCTTCTCGGCGTTCACGATGCTGCTGTGCTCGCTGCTGCGCAGCCTGATGGGCAACCTGCTGCTCAAAAGTTCGGAAGAGCAGGAGGAGGAAGTCCGCCAGTTCAGCGTGGCGGTCAACCGCACCCTGCACCTGGAAGAGCTCCTCGGGCTTTACCGGGACTTCCTGCAGCAGAATCTGCCCGGGCAGGTGGCCCGTGTTTTTCTGAAAGACCCGGCCACCGGCTGCTACCGGATGCAGGGCAGCACCGAAATGGCGCTGGCCAACCGGGACGCCCTGCCGGCCGACCACCCGCTGGTGCAGCTGCTGCAGCAGACCGGCCACGGGATCACCTACAGCGAATTCAGCCGCACCCGCGGGTTCCGCGCCATGTGGCAGCAGGAACGCAGACGCCTGGAGGAGATGGACGTGACCATGATCCTGCCGGTTTTGAGCGGCAGCGAGATGGTGGCCATCACGCTGGTATCCGGCCAGGGCCAGGGGCGGGCGCATCGGCGCACCTCCCTCACCGGGCAGATGTCCTTCCTGGAATCCACCGCCGCGGTGCTGGCCATCGCGCTGAAAAACGCCATCCTGTACGAGGCGCTGGAAAAGAAAGCCCAGCACGACCCGCTGACCAACCTGTACAACCGGGGCTACTTCCAGGAACATATCCGGGAGGAGTTCGAGCAGTGCCGGCACGGGCAGCTGTCCCTGCTGCTCATCAGCTTTGACGACTTCCGCCTGTATAACGAGCTGTACGGCTCGGGGGAGGGGGACCTGATCCTCCAGCGGTTCGCGCAGGCCCTCAGCAGCCTGGCCGATGGCCGGGGCACGGTGGCCCGCTACAGCGGCAGGGAGTTTGCCGTCAGCTTCCCCTTCGGGTCGGCGGCCGATGCGGTCGCCTACGCCGAACAGGCCCGCCGCTGGCTCAATGAGGAGATCCTCCGCTCCGGCGAGAAGACCCGCAAGTTCCTGACCTTCAGCGCCGGCGTCAGCAGCTACCCCGCCTGCGCCGGCACGGTGGAGGAACTGTTCACCTATGCCAATATGGCGGTGTATTCCGCCAAGACCAACGGCAAGAACAAGATCATCCGCTACAAGAAGGAGAGCGAGGACAAGCGGATCGCCCACAGCCTGAAATCCAAACGGGCTCTGGCGGAAAACTGTGCCTCCACGATCTACGCCCTGACCGCGGCCATCGACGCCAAGGACCACTATACCTTCTCCCACTCGAACCATGTGGCCGAGTATGCCGCCGCCCTTGCCGAAGCGCTGCAGCTGGATGAGGAACATGTCGAGATCATCCGTCAGGCGGGGCTTTTGCACGACATCGGCAAGATCGGCACGCCCGAAGCCATCCTCACCAAGACCTCCCGCCTGACCCGGGAGGAATATGAGATCGTCAAACAGCATGTGGAAGCCTCGATCTCGATGATTCGGTATCTGCCGTCGCTGGACTATGTCATCCCATCGGTGCTGGGCCACCATGAACGGTGGGACGGCAAGGGCTACCCCCGGGGCATTGCCGGCGAATCCATCCCCATCGGCGCTCGCTGCCTCTGCCTCGCGGATTCCTTCGACGCCATGATCTCCCGCCGCAGCTACAAGGAAGCCATGAGCGTCCGGCAGGCGCTGGACGAGATCCGCCGCAACCTGGGCACCCAGTTCGATCCGGAACTCGGCCGGGTCTTCATCGACCTGGTGGAAAGCGGACGGATGCAGGTGTTCCAGGATACGGTCTGAACGCCGGTGTGCCGCCAAAATCTCGGCTGCCGCCGCGCAAAGGAAATGGCGGCCGGGCAAAACGCAGCCCCGGTCAGCAGCGAGAACAAGCAAAACGACCCGCAGGGAAAGCCTTGGCTTCCGTGCGGGTCGTTTTTTTCGGTTTGCCTTTATCAAGAAATAAGCGGGCGGCGCCTCAGCGGTTCCGGTGCCGGACGCAGACCAGAGCGACCAGGGCACAGAACAAAAGAAAGGCGAGCCCCAGCAGGGGAAAATAGTAGTCGGAGGGCAGCCGGCCCACGGCCGGGTGACACAGCACGCACGCCGCTGCAGCACCGGCCAGCAGCGCGGCGCAGGCGACCACCCAGGCCAGCAGCGGGTCCCCGGGGCGTTCCAGGCGGCAATCGGCCGGCTGGCGCTGTTCCAGCAGCCGCAGCAGGTCGGGGGTGCGCAGCGCCTTCCCCAACGAATAAAAGCGCCGGGCTGTGCCGCCGTTCGGCATCTTCACCCGGCAGGTCACGGTCAGCCGTCCGGGGGTCTCGCGGATCGACTCCACCTCCAGGATCTCCGGCTCCAGTCCGGTCAGGCTTTTGGCTTCCTGCAGGTGGGCGGTCAGCACACCGCCCGCCACCATGTTGCGCAGCCGGCGCTGCAGCGGCACAAACCAGAACAGGTCCGCCCGGCGGAACTGCGTGTCCTCCCGGGCGTTCACGGCAAACAGCCGCCCGGCGTCGTCCAGGCAGAAGATCAGACAGAGGTCCGCCAGCCGCCGGGCCGCCCCGAAGGCCAGCCCCAGCAGGCCGGCTGTCACGATCAGGAAGGCAGCCGTCGCCACGGCGGCGATCGGCAGGCCGCAGGCGATGGCCAGCAGGGGAGACAGGCACAGGCCGCCGAACAGCAGGAAGATCCCCGCCAGCAGACCGATCCCCAGGCGGGTCACACCGCCCTGCACACCCTTTGGGTCATACCAGATCTTCACGGTTTCGTCCTTTCTGCCGGCGCTCAGTAGGTCAGGATGATCCCCTGGTCCTGGGCGTAGAAGCTGCAAAGCCCCCCGCAAGGATGGATCAGCACCCGGGCCTGGGGCCACTTGGCATGGATGCCGTGCTCCAGCATCCCGGCCACGGCGGCATTGTCACAATGGGCGATCTGCACCGGCAAAGACCCGTCGAATCCGTCGTGGTCCATCTGTTCAAGGATGCGGGCCAGAACCCGGGCCTCGCCCCGGGTCTTGTAGAAAAAGTCGATCTTGCCGTCCGGGGTGCGGCGCCCCAGCACCCGCATGTTCAGCCGCCCGGCAATGAAACCGACCACCTTGGACACCCGACCGTTTTTTGCCAGGTTGTCAAAGCTGGCCAGCGCAAACAGGATGTGCCCGTCCTGGCACTGCTTGTCCAGCGCCCTGCAGATCTCCTCAAATCCGGCGCCGCGGCGGATCATCTCGTTGGCGGTCATGGCGGCGGTGGCCAGCGCGCCGGAGCAGCTCAGCGTGTCCAGAATGTAAATCTGCTTTTCGGGGTGGTCTTCCAGCACCATCTCCCGGGCGGCGACGGCGGCGTTGTAGCTGCCGGACAGATTGCGGCTGATGGTCAGGGCAATCACCTGGTCCGCCTGCAGGAACCGCTCGGCCCATTCCTCCGGGCTCGGGCAGGCCGAGGTGGACGCACCGTTGTAATCGGTCATGGCCTGCATCATCTGGGGTACGTTCAGGGTGGGCAGGTCCACATACTCCCGCTGCCCAATGCGGATCTTGAAAGGGGCCAGCGCAAACTGCACCCCCGGGGCCGGATCCTCCAGCTCCCGAATGTCACACGACGTATCCGACACGATCATCCATGCCATGGCAAACCCTCCCGACGGCCTTGCGGTATCCATATTTCTTTTTATTATACGTCCAGCACCCGTGCCCCGTCAAGAAAAAACGGGGGAGCCCTGCCGCCGCCACGCAGCCGGCAAAACCTGTAAAACCTTGTGCAACCCCTTGCGCATCCGGGGTGGGAAGCGGTATAATGAAACCATATAACCGGCTGGCCGGACGGGCCATGCCCCTGACTGGTATTTGGGAGAAGATTATGGCGGATTACTATTTCTATCGCCGCAAGGTGGAAAGTCAGCGGCGGCGCAAGCGCGCCGTGGTGGCGCTGCTCGTGGTGCTGGTGCTGCTGTGCGCGGCAGCGGGCTTTTTCTGGTTCCGGTCCTCCGGCCACGGCTCGCAGCAGGAACCGGCCATCCTGCTGCCCACCGCCACCCCGGCGCCCACCCCGACGGCGGCGCCCGCCACCCCGGAACCCGCCACCCCCGAGACGGCCACCGGTGAAAGCGCGGAAGTCTTTGCCCCCCAGCGCCTGCTGCCGGCGGTGGAGGAATCCGCCTGGAACCAGAGCACCGCGGTGGAACAGACCATCGACTTTGAATACCGCAACACCGATTTCCGCATGGTGGCGCTGCCGGCGTCCGGCCGGGTCACCACCGAGCATTTCAACACGGCGGTGCTGCTGGGCGACAGCATTACCGAGGGTATGGCCATCTACAACACCGGCCTGCCCAACGCCCAGGTGCGGGGGTTCCGCAGCTCCGGTCCGCAGATCATCGTGAACAACGCCACGGTACACGACTACGCCCGCAATGTGGACGAGGCCGCGCTGGACTCGGTGGTGGCGGCGCAGCCGGACTTCCTGTATGTGCTGTTCGGCACCAACGCGCTGACGGCCCAGGGCAGTGAGGACTCCTTCATCGCCTACTATGGCAAAATGCTGGAGGTGCTCAAGGAAAACCTGCCCGGGGTGGCCATCTATGTACAGGCCATTCCCGGTGTGCAGGAAACTGTGGTGCAGACGCATCCCGGCCTGGACAACGCCCGCATCCAGACGGTCAACAATATGCTGGCCAATCTGGCGCTGACATACGGGTGCTATTTTGTCAACATCCAGGAGGCGCTGTGCTACCCGGACGGCAGCCAGATCGACGAATATGAGGCGGCCGACGGCATCCACTTCAACCCCACAGGCTACGGGGCCTGGACCGAGTATCTCAAGACCCACACGGCCTGGGACCGCCGCAATCAATACGAGGGAACCAGCCCGTATTATATCCTGGGATCCTGAACAACAAAAGGCGCTTGCGCCGTACTTGCCAAAAAGTACGGTGTAAGCGCCTTTTTTCGACCTGCGCCGGCCGGCTCGACAAAGAATGTGACTAATTTGCACAAATCGACAGGAAAGCTTGCGAAAATTTTAGCGCTTTATTACAGAAAACCCTTGAAATTCCGTCCGGAAACAGGTAATATAGTATCAATAGAAACCAGTTTCCGAAAAGACTGCCCGCCAGGCCGCCGGTTTCGGCGCCGGGCAGACCGGACAGTCCGAACAAATCTTGGTTTTGTAAGGGGAGATCGATTTTGAAAGAAAAGGAAAAGGTTCCGACCGAACAGGTGCCGAAGCCTTCGGACCTGCCGATCTATCTGTTCCGGCAGGGCAATAACATGGAAGCGTACCGGTACTTCGGCGCCCACCTGTGCGAACAGGACGGCCAGGCCGGGGTGGTGTTCCGTGTGTGGGCCCCGCATGCCAAGGCCGTCTCGGTGGTGGGGGACTTCAACAGCTGGGAACCCGCCGCCAACCCGATGCAGAAGATTGACGACGGCATCTGGGAAGGGTTCGTCCCCGGCATGAAGCAGTACGATGTCTACAAATTCTGCGTCACGACACCTTCGGACGAACAGATCTTCAAGGCTGACCCGTATGCCTTCCATGCCGAGACCCGCCCGGCCAACGGCAGCAAGGTCTATGACATCGGCGGCTATGCCTGGGGCGACGCCGAATGGGAGGCCGCGCAGAAAAAGAAGGACACCATCAACGGGCCGATGCTCATTTACGAGCTGCACGCCGGCAGCTGGAAGATGAAGGCGGACGGCGTGCCCTACAACTATGCCGAACTGGCCGACGAGCTGATCCCGTATATCCAGGAAATGGGCTATACCCATGTGGAGCTGCTGCCCATCACCGAATATCCCTTCGACGGCAGCTGGGGGTACCAGGTCACCGGCTATTTCGCCCCCACCAGCCGCTACGGCACCCCCCACGACTTTATGGCGTTTGTGGACAAGCTCCACCGCGCCGGCATCGGCGTGATCCTGGACTGGGTGCCCGCCCACTTCCCCAAAGACGGGTACGGGCTGTACATGTTTGACGGCGCCCCCTGCTATGAGGACCCGAACCCCCGCCGCGGCGAACACAAGGAGTGGGGGACCATGGTGTTCAACTATGGGATGCCGGAAGTACAGAGCTTCCTGATCTCCAGCGCACTGTTCTGGGTGGAGCAGTATCATGTGGACGGCCTGCGTGTGGACGCGGTGGCCAGCATGCTGTACCTGGACTACAACCGGCGCGACGGCGAGTGGGAGCAGAATGTCAACGGCGGCAAGGAAAACCTGGAGGCCATCGCCTTCCTGCAGAAGTGCAACAGCACGGTGCTGGGCCGCTACCCCCACAAGATGATGATTGCGGAGGAATCCACCGCCTGGCCGCTGGTCACCAAACCCGCGGCGGACGGCGGCCTTGGCTTCAACTTCAAGTGGAACATGGGCTGGATGAACGACATGCTCAGCTACATGAAGACCGACCCGCTCTTCCGCGCCGGCAACCACGGCAAGGTCACCTTCAGCTTCTTCTACGCTTTCAGCGAAAACTTTGTCCTGCCCATCAGCCATGACGAGGTGGTCCACGGCAAGTGCAGCCTCATCAACAAGATGCCCGGCGACTATGAGCAGAAGTTTGCCAACCTGCGCACCTTCTTCGGCTACATGCTGGCGCACCCCGGCAAAAAGCTGCTCTTTATGGGGCAGGAGTTCGGCCAGTTCATCGAGTGGGATGAAAACAAGCCGCTGGACTGGATGCTGCTGGGGTACGACAAGCACCACCAGCTCCAGACCTATGTGAAGGACCTGAACCACTTCTACCGCGACACCCCGGCCATGTGGGAGATCGACTACAGCTGGGAAGGCTTCCAGTGGATCGTGCCGGATGACAACCAGCAGAGCGTGATCGCATTCCTGCGGCGGGACACCAAGGGCAAGATGGTCATGGTGGTCTGCAACTTCAACCCGGTCCTGCGGGAAGGGTATGCCATGGGCGTGCCGAATTCCGGCAGCTATAAAGAGATCCTCAACTCGGATGATCCCAAATACGGCGGCTCCGGCGTGACCAACGGCACGGTGCGCAGCCGCAAGGGCGCGATGCACGGCTTTGAACAGCATGTGACCCTCACCCTGCCGCCGCTGTCCACGCTGTATTTCAGCGTGCCGGCGCCGCGCAAAAAGGCTGTGCGCACCGAAAAGGCCAAGCCGGCCGCCAAGGCAGCCAAAAAAACGACCGCCAAAGCCGAAGCCGCGGGGCGCAAAACCACCAGGTCCAAACCGTCTGCAAAGGCGTAAGGAAATAGCTACCACAGCGAAAACGAAATTCTAAGGGGAGAAACATTATGGCAAAAGAAATGATCGCAATGATCCTGGCCGGCGGGCAAGGCTCACGCCTGTATGCGCTGACCCAGAAGCTGGCCAAGCCGGCTGTGCCGTTTGGCGGCAAGTACCGCATCATCGATTTCCCGCTGTCCAACTGTGTCAATTCCGACATTGACACGGTGGGGATCCTGACCCAGTACCAGCCGCTTGTGCTGAATGAGTACATCGGCAACGGCCAGCCCTGGGACCTGGACCGCCTGCACGGCGGCGTCCATGTGCTGCCCCCTTACCAGCAGGCGTCCGGCTCCGACTGGTACAAGGGCACAGCCAATGCCATCTACCAGAATATTTCCTTCATCGACCGCTATGACCCACAGTATGTCATCATCCTGTCCGGCGACCAGATCTGCAAGCAGGACTACAGCGACTTCCTGCGTTTCCACAAAGAGAAGAACGCCGAGTTCAGCGTCGCCGTTATGGAAGTGCCATGGAGCGAGGCGTCCCGCTTCGGCCTGATGGTCACCGACAACGACGACCGCATCAACGAATTCCAGGAAAAGCCGAAGGACCCCAAGTCCAACCTGGCTTCCATGGGCATCTACATCTTCAACTGGGACATCCTCAAGCAGTATCTGATCGCTGACGAAGCCGACCCCGAATCCGAGAACGACTTCGGTAAGAACGTGATCCCCGCGCTGCTCAAGGACGGTCGCCGGATGTACGCCTACCGCTTCAGCGGCTACTGGAAGGACGTCGGGACCATCACCTCGCTGTGGCAGGCGAACATGGAAGTCCTGGACCCCTCCCATTCCGGCATCAACCTGTTTGACGAAAACTGGAAGATCTACTCCCGCAACTCCGGCCAGCCCTGCCAGCAGATCAGCGCGGACGCGGACATCATCAACTCGATGGTCACCGAAGGCTGCAAGATCAACGGCACGGTCAAGAACTCCATCCTGTTCCCGGGCGTCGTGGTGGAAAAGGGCGCCACGGTGGAGGCTGCCGTCGTGATGGGCGGCACCGTGGTCAAGGCCGGCGCAACGGTCGCCCACTGCATCGTGGCGGAGAATGTCACGGTGGAAGAGGGCGCCACCGTCGGCAAGATGCCGGAGGACGGCCTGAACATTGCCGAGCCCGGCGATGTGGCGACGGTCGGTTCCGGCGTCAAGATCGGCAAGGGCGCCGTGGTCGGCCCCAAGGCGATGGTATCCAATGATGTAAAGGATGGTGAGGAACAATGGTAAGCAGCAACGCTAATGCTCTGGGCGTGATTTTCGCCAACTCGTATGATAACCTTGTCCCCGAACTGGTGGCCGAACGTACCATGGCCTCCATTCCGTTCGCGGGCCGCTACCGCATGATCGACTTCACCCTGTCCAACATGGCAAACTCCGGCGTGGACAACGTTTCGATCATCGTTCGCAAGAACTATCATTCTCTGATGGACCACCTGGGCTCCGGCCGTGAATGGGACCTGACCCGCAAGCGCGGCGGCCTGAACATCATCCCGCCTTTTGCCGAGCGCAGCATCAAGCTGTATTCCGGCCGTGTGGACGCCCTGGCCAGCGTGCTCACCTGGCTCAGCGCCCAGAAGGAACGGTATGTGATCCTGTCGGACTCCAACATTGCGATGAACTTCAACTTCAACAAGCTGTTGGAAGCCCATATCGAGAGCGGCGCCGATGTGACCATGGTCTACAACCGCTCCGAGATCCCCGACGGCGCCCGCAATGACAACTACACCATCCGGATCGACGCCAACGGCCGTGTCACCGAGCTGCTGAGCAACGACTACCGCCCCGGTATGCAGAATCTGTCCATGAACCTGTATATCATCGAGCGGGAAAGCCTGATCCAGCTGGTGCGGGATGCGGCGGTGCGCGGCCTTGTCTACTTTGAACGGGACATCCTGGCCCGCAACCTGAGCCTGCTCAACGTCAAGGCGTTCGAGTATACCGGCTACGCGGCCCGCATTGCGGACATGAAGAGCTATTTTGACGAGAACATGCGGCTGCTGCAGCCCGGCAACGTGGACAAACTGTTCGATCCCGCCAACCCCATCTACACCAAGATCCGTGATGACAACCCCACCCGCTACCTGGAAGGCAGCAAGGTCAAGAACTGCCTGGTCGCGGACGGCTGCGTCATCGAGGGTACGGTGGAGAACAGCGTGCTGTTCCGCGGCTGCACCATCAAGAAGGGCGCCGTCGTCAAGAACAGCGTTCTGATGCAGGATACCATCGTGGAAGAGAACTGCTCGGTGGACTATGTGGTCACGGACAAGAACGTCCACATCACCACCGGCAAGCAGCTCTGCGGCACCGATTCGTTCCCGGTGTTTGTGGCCAAGAACCACACGGTCTGATCGCTCAAAAAGGCAGACCGCCACATCTCCCCGGCGGCCCTGCCTGATTGAGAGGGCGGGGGAGTCTCCCGCCCTTTCTCTTTACCAGCCACGGGCTGATCGCCCTTTCATACACCCAAGGAGGCAAAATCCATGAAGATCCTTTACGCAGCCAGCGAAGCGGCTCCCTTTGCCAAATCCGGCGGCCTGGCCGATGTGGCCGGCGCGCTGCCCAAGGCTTTGGTGCGGGACGGCATCGACTGCCGTGTGGTCCTGCCGCTGTATAATGATCTGAAGTTCAAGGATACGCTGACCTACGTCACCAATTTCAGCGTTCCGGTGGGCTGGCGCAGCCAGTACTGCGGCCTGTTCCGTGCCGAGCGGGACGGCGTGACCTTCTACTTCCTCGACAACGAATATTACTTCAAGCGCAGCGGCCTCTATGGCTTCTATGATGACGGCGAGCGGTTTGCGTTTTTCGCCCGCGCCATCCTGGAAATGCTGTTCTACACCGATTTCGAGCCGGACATCATCAACTGCAACGACTGGCAGACGGCCCTGACCCCGGTGTATCTGAACCTGTATTACCGCCATCTGGACAAGTTCAACCGGATCAAGACGGTGTTCACGATCCACAACATCGCCTATCAGGGCAAGTATGGCCTGGATATTCTCGAGGATACCTGCGGCATCGGCAAGCGGGACGCCCATGTAGTGGAATACGACGGCTGCGCCAACTTCATGAAGGGCGCCATCGAGACCGCCGACAAGGTCACCACCGTCAGCCCCACCTATGCCAACGAGATCCTGGACCCCTGGTTCAGCCATGGCCTGGACGGTCTGCTGCGCCAGAAACAGTACAAGCTGTGCGGCATCCTCAACGGCATCGACGTGGACGTGTTCAACCCCGCCACCGACCCGGACATCGCCCAGAACTATGATGTCAACACCTTCCAGGAGGGCAAGGCGGTCTGCAAGGCAGCCCTGCAGGATGAGATGGGGCTGAACAAGGACGGCAGCCCGGTCATGGCCATGGTCACCCGCCTGGTCGGCCACAAGGGTGTGGATCTGGTCCGTTCCATCGCCGAAGGTCTGCTGCAGCAGGGCATCGAGCTGGTCATCCTCGGCTCGGGCGAAGCCCAGTACGAGAACTTCTTCAACGAACTCTGCGCCCGCCATCCCGGCCGTGTGGGGGTCTACATCGGCTTCAACGCCAAACTGGCCCAGCATATCTATGCCGGCGCCGACATCTTCCTGATGCCCTCCCGCTCTGAGCCCTGCGGCCTGGCCCAGATGGTCTCCTGCCGTTACGGCACCATCCCGGTGGTCCGCGAAACCGGCGGTCTGCGCGATTCCATCCACGATTCCGGCGATGGGTTCGGCAACGGCTTCACCTTTGCCAACTACAACGCCCACGAGCTGTATGAGGCTTGCTGGCGTGCCAAGGAAGGCTACTGGAACAAGGGCGGCTGGCCGATTCTGGTCCGGCGTGCCATGGAATGTGATTTCAGCTGGTCCAATTCCGCCAAGAGCTACGAGGGTCTGTACAACGAGGTCGTTAACCTCTGGTAATCGAAACCGACCTTTGTCAACAAAACCCCGCCGGCGGCTGCAAAGCCCCGGCGGGGTTCTTGTACGTTGCGTGCGTTGCGGACTTTTGCTGCAGGCGGCGTCTGGACACTTTTCGACAAGGCCTGACATAATTCACACATTTTTGCTACAAATTCGGTACAGGTAGGGTTTACAATAAAACCAGACGATGCGGAACGCCGCCCCGCCAGGGGCGGCAAGGGAGGGAGCCAAGATGCGGCCAGGCCGAGGATTCAGGCGGTTCTGTGTCCTGCTCTGTGCGGGGCTGCTGGTGCTGGGCGGCTGGCGGGCAGCCGGTTCGCCGGGGCTTGATGCGCTGCAGCAGGAAACGGAGCGGCTGCAGGAATCCATACGCCAGGTCCGGGAGACTTCAGCTGCCGTCACACCGACGGCCACGCCGGCGCCGGCGGTGTCTGCCGGGCTGGATGTCCAGGCGCTGGACGCCTTCTGCGCAGCCCAACGCGGCAGCTTTTCGGTGTACATCCTGGACCTGTCCACCGGGGAGGAATACAGCTATGGGGCGTCGGCCCAGTATTACCCCGCCAGCCTGCTGAAAGCCCCCTATGCGCTCTGGCTCTGCAATCTGGCGGAGGAGGGGCTGCTTGATCTGGACGGCGAACTGTACAATCTGTACGCAGGCCAGCTGGCCGACACGACCCTGGCTGCGTATGACGGCGAAGAGACCATCCCCATCTGGTCGGCGCTCCATGCAATGATCGCGGACAGCGACAACCTGGCCATGCGGATGCTGGCGGCTGTGTGGCCCGGCATACAGGACACCGGCTTCCAGTCCTTTTTGGGGGAACTGGGGTTCGAGTGGTCCGGCAGCTGCTCCATCTCGATGGAAGAGGGCATCGCCGGCGTGATGAACGTCACCGATGCCGGCCGGGCGATGGCCGCCCTCTACGACTACTTTGAGACCGGCACCGACACGGCGCTGCGGTTGCGCCAATGCTTTCTGGATGCCGGCCATACGGCGCTCTTCATCCCGGACGGGGTGGAGGCCGCCAAAAAATACGGCAGCTGGGACGATGCCTTCCATGACCTGGCCATCGTTTACGCCGCCAGGCCCTATATCCTGTGCTGCATGACCGACCAGGGGGACACCGATGTGGATTTCCCGACGGAACCGGTGGAGGCTATGCAGCAGCTGGGCCGGCTTGTTTATGAACAGCTGAACCCGGCGGCCTGAACCCGGCCCAAAAAACGCCTGCAAACCGCACAAAAAGCCCCGGGGGCACCGGCATCTTGCCGGCAGACCTCCGGGGCCTTGCCTTATGTTTTTGCCAGGTGGTTGGACACCCACTTGATCAGCATGTCCAGCGCCACCTCGTTGCGGCCGCCTTCCGGCACGATCAGGTCCGCCTTGCGTTTGCTGGGCTCCACAAACTGTTCGTGCATCGGTTTGACGGTGGTCAGGTACTGGGTCACCACGCTGTCCAGCGTGCGGCCCCGGGCCTTCACGTCCCGCACAATGCGGCGCAGGATGCGCACGTCGGCATCGGTATCCACAAAGACCTTCAGGTCCATCAGCTCGCACAGTTCGGGGGAAGCGAAGATCAGGATGCCCTCCACAATGATGACCGGGGCCGGGCGAACGGTGATCGTCTGGTCGCTGCGGTTGTGGATGGCATAGTTGTAGACCGGCACCTCCACCGCTTCGCCCCGGCGCAGCGCCTGCAGATGCTGCACCATCAATTCGGTGTCAAAGGAATCCGGGTGGTCGTAGTTCAGCTTGCACCTTTCGGCGTAGGGCAGCTCGTCGTGCCGCTTGTAATAGCTGTCATGGTTGATGACGCTCACTTCGTTCTGACCGAAATGATCCCGCAGCCGTTCGGTCAGGGTGGTCTTTCCGCTGCCGGTTCCCCCGGCAATTCCGATGATGATGGTGTTCATCCGTCCTCCACGTCCTTCTCTTGGGTCATACAGTAAAGCGGATCTCGCGCCCGGTGGGCTGGTACGCCCGGTACTTGACGCCGGCCATGTCCAGCAGGCGGCGGCTGGCGATGCTCATGTCCGCATTGTGGTATTTGTCCGAAAGGTAGACGATCTCCTTGATGCCGCTCTGGATGATGCTCTTGGCGCACTCGTTGCAGGGGAAAAGGGTCACATACACCCGCGCCCCCCGCAGGTCGCTGTGGGCGGAATTCAAGATCGCGTTGAGCTCGGCATGGCAGACATACATATATTTTGTCTCCAGCGGGGGGCCCTCCCGGTCCCAGGGCATCTCGTCATCGCTGCAGCCGGTCGGCATACCGTTGTACCCCAAAGAAAGAATCTTGTTTTCCGGGCTGACGATGCAGGCGCCCACCTGGCTGTTGCTGTCCTTGGACCGCATGGCCGAAAGCAGGGCAATGCCCATGAAATACTCGTCCCAGCTGATATAGTCAGTACGTTTCATCCATTCACGACCTTTCCTGTTATGGGATGCGCTGCCCTTCCGGTTGACAGCGATTTTGCACAGATTCTACCTTTATTATACTGTCCGCCGCAGCCGGGCGCAAGAGTCATCCGGTGGGAAAATGCCAAAAAGCCGGGCGGGACCCGGCCGCCTCAGTCTCCCGGGCCGTTGGGCGGGTGCAGGGCCCGGGCCTGGCGCAGATATTTGCAGCGGGTGGCCTCGCCGCCGCGCAGGTGGCGCTCGGCCTTGTTTTTCAAAAGAACTTTGCGAACCTCTCTCCACAGCCCGGGGCTCAGCCGGCGCAGCCGCATCTGGTCTTTCCAGATGGTGCTTTTGCTCACGCCAAACACTTTGGCGGCGGTGCGCACGGTGGCACCGCTGCCGGCCAGATAACGGCCGACCGCCAGCGCGCGTTCTTCCGGGTCGCCTTTCATACGCAGACCTCCCTCACACAGGTTTGTCAGGGCCGGCGCAGCGGCCGCCCTCCTGACAAACCCTATGCGAAAAAAGGCGGTTGTAGACCCGGCGCCGGCTGTGCTACAATGGAAAAAATGCGGGGGAGGGATCAAAATGTCTGTGGTCAACTGGCACCAATTGTATCAGCCGCTGACGGCCCGGCCCAAGCCTCTGGTGGCGGAAAGCCGGCCCTGCGCCCCGCTGCGGCCGTATGTCCGCTGCTTTTGGGGGTGCGACGCCGGCAGCCCGGAACCCGCCGTCTGGGTGGTGCCGGACACCTGCGCGGACCTGATCTTCCGCATCGACCGGGCAGCGGGGGCGGTGAGCGTCCGGTTCTGCGGGGTGGACGACCGGCCGTATCGCTCAGCCGGCGGCGGGCCCCATGCGCTGTTTGCCATCCGCTGGTATGCCTGGACGGCGGGGTACTTTGCCCAGGACAGCCTGCAGGGGACCCGCAACGGCGGGTTTGCGGGCGGTTGGCATTTTCCCGCCCTGACGGCGGCGCTGGCCCCGCGCCTGCTGGAAGCCCCCAGCCATACGGCGCGGATCCGGCTGGCCGAAACCCTCCTGCTCACCTGGCTGGAGCAAACCCGGTGCACCATGCCCGACGCCGTTCAGACGGCGGTGGGGACGCTGCTGCAGGCGCGGGGAAATCTGCGCACTGCCGAACTGCCGGCCCGGACTTTCTGCAGTGCCCGCCAGCTGGAACGCCAGTTCACCGCCTGGATGGGCTGCCCGCCCAAGACGCTGGCCGGGCTGATCCGCTACCAGTGCCTGTGGCGGGATCTGCTGACCGCGCCGGACTGGAATGTGCAGGATGCGGTGGCCCTGTATGGCTTTGCGGACCAGTCTCATCTGCTGCGCAGCTTCAAGCGCTATCACGGCATGACCCCGGCCCGGGCGCTGGCGGCGGCCCGTGGTGCGGAATCTGTCGCATTTTTACAATCCCACATCCCCGGCAGCGGGATATAATGGAGAAAACCTGCAAGGAGGCTTTTCCATGATCCAATCCCGCTGCGGCCTGTGCTGTGATGCCTGCGCCTACCGCGAACCCAACCGCTGTCCCGGCTGCACCCGGCAGCCCCGGCCCTTCTGGGGCGACTGCCCGCTCAAGACCTGCGCCGAACGGCGAGGACTGGCCCACTGTGGCCTGTGTCCGGACTTTCCCTGCCGGACGCTGTCCCGATTCGCCTATGATACGGAACACGGAGAAGGGGACGGCAGCCGGCTGGAACGCTGCCGCCGCTGGGTCGGGACCACGCCGCGCCTGCGGGCCTGCCTGCTGGTGGTGGAGGATCTCGACCGTGCCGCCGCCTTTTACGGTGAGCTGCTGGGCTTGCCGGTGGTGGAGGACGCCGGCGGAAACCTGACTTTGGCGGGCGGCATCGCGTTGCAGCAGCGGCGGGCCTGGCAGTCTTTGCTGGGTGGGGCGGAAAGCCGTTTCGCTCACAACGCCGGCGAACTTTACTTTGAAGTGGAGGACCTGGACGGGTTTGCGGCGGCTGCGGCCGCCTACGGGGCCAGGGTGTTCCAGCCGGTCCACGCCTTTCCCTGGGGGCAGCGGGGGCTGCGCCTACGGGACCCTGACGATCATCTGGTGGAAGTGGCCGAGTCGATGGGGACGGTGGTCCGGCGGCATCGGGAAGCCGGCCTGACGCTCGCCGAGATCGCCCGGTGCATGGGAGTCGCGCCGGACTATGTGGCCCGCTATCTGCCCGGAGAGGAGGAAGCCTGATGTTGTATGAACGCTATCCGCAGCTGGACGCCCGGCTGCTCTCCTACCCCGGCGCCCGGCGGGACTACCAGCCGGTGTGGATGTGGGACCGGTATCTGGTGGCGGACCGGATGTATGCGGGGCTGCTTTACATCGGCGCCCACAAGGACCCGCGCTATGCCAACCATCCGTTTTTGTCCATCAAGATCGATCCGGCGGAAGGGGAGTTTTACCGTGCGCAGTATCCGGACACCGTGCTGCCGGGGTATTACTCCGACAAGCGCACCTGGGTGAGCATCCGGCTGGACGGCTCTCTGCCCGAGGCTGAACTGGCCGCCCTCTGCCGCCGCAGCTATGATCTGGTGGTGGCCAAACTTCCCAGGGCCAAGCGGCCGGCTGCGCCCGATCCGGCCGGGTGAGGGCAGCTGCCAGAAAGAAACCAGAAAGAAAAAAGAAACCAGGTCAGCGCCGGTTGGGTTCGGCGCCGACCTGGTTTTGATTTGTCCCGGCGGCGTGCGGACGGCGCCGGGGCGGAATCACAGCGGTTCCCCGCAGTGGGGGCAGAAAGCGGGCAGAAGCCCCCGCACCCAGAGCAGACTGCCCTGGCAGCGGGGACAGCGATAGAAGAAAAATGCCTGGACATACCCGAGGACCAGTGAACCGGCGGCCAGCAGAAGGCAGATCACACAGGCCACGGCCCGGGGCGAAAGCGGCTCAGGCTCACTCGGGGCGTCGTCCGAATCCGGCACCGTGATGGTCAGCGGCCCGATGTCGGCCGGGGAAACGTCCGCTGGCGGCGGGGCCAGCAGCCAGCCTGCAATCAGCAGCAGAAATGCCAATCCCAGGCTGGCGATCAGCAGCTGCCGGCTCCTGCGCGGGGAGAGGCGGGGCCTTTTCATCGGGACACTTCCTTTCCGGGGCAGGGGAAACGCGGGTTGCCTGCCTCGCGGTGTTTCGCGTTGCTTTTCCTTTATTATAAAGGAAAGCTCGGCGTCTGTACAGGGACAGCAGACGCCGAGCCGAACATCCGTTATTCGTACATACGCCGCCCGGCAAACACGCACAGCGGCCGCTTGGACTTGCCGGTCCCCATCAGCTGCACGGCGGCGGCCAGGGTGGCGCCGGCACTGGTGCAGGCGGGCACGCCGTCCATAAACAGCACTTCCCGGGCGGCCTGGTGGGCGTCGGCGGTGGAGACGGTCAGCACCGTATCTACCACATAGGGATTGTAGTTGTCTGGCACAAACCCCGGCCCGATGCCCGCGATGCCGTGGTGCCCCACAAACCCGCCCGAGATGGCCGGGCATTCGCTGGGTTCCACCGCAACCACCCGGATCATGCTGTTCCAGGCTTTCAGAAACTCGGCCACACCGGTGATGGTCCCGCCGCTGCCGACCCCGATCACCACCGCGTCGATGGAATCGCCGCAGGCTTTCAGGATCTGCGGCCCGGTGACCCGGCGGTGATACTCCGGGTTGTCATCATTGGCAAAGTAGTTGGTGTAATAGGCGCCGTACCGGGCGGCGGTGTCGGCGGCAATGTGCTCCAGGGCCTTGCGCCCGTGGGCGTTGCAGGCGACGATCCGGGCCCCCAGGTTCTGCAGGTGCTTCTTCCGCTCGGCCGGCAGGCTGCTGGGCACCACCAGGATGCAGTCGTGCCCGGTGGTGGCGCAGGCGACAGCCAGCGCGGCGCCGAAACTGCCGGAACTGGCCTCTACCACCGGCATGCCGGGTTTCAAGTCCCCGCGTTCGGTGGCAAAGGCCAGCATGGCCTCGGCCACGCCGTCCTTGCAGGTGCCGGTGGCGCCGCCAAAGTCCAGGTAGGCCAGGATGGCGGACTCCAGCCCGTAGTGGCCGGAATAGCGGGGAAGCCGCGTGACCGGGCACTTATACACGTCCTGGTAATAGCTTTGCAGGATGGCCAAAGGGCCGCCACCGTCCTTTCTGTGCAGGTTCCGTTCCACTGGCAGCAGGGGGCCAGGTCTCTCTATTATAGCACAATCCGACCGTCTTTGCACCCCCTGCAGCCGCCAAAAACAAGAAACCGCCCGAAAAAACCGGAACGGGGCAAAAAAATGTCTCTGTGCGGCGGAAAAAACATGAAATTCCCTTGACACCCGGGTCCCGGGGTGCTATAATTCATCTGCTGTAAAGAAAAAAGACTTTACATCACCCGCCGGAAAGGAGGCGCGGCCGTGGCTCCCAAATCGCAGAAAAACCTGGAGTTTTCGGTCCTGCTGGACTACTACGGCGCTGTCCTGACCGACAAACAGCGCGCCATCCTCACCGAATACTATGACGAGGACCTTTCCCTGGCGGAGATCGCGGAAAATTACGGGATCACCCGGCAAGGGGTGCGGGATGCGATCAAACACGGGGAAGCCACCCTGACCGATATGGAATCCCGGCTGGGCTATGCCCGGCGGGAAGGCGCCCAGCGGGCTGACCTGGAACGGCTGGAGCAGCTGGTCATGGAGGTGCGCTGCTGCAACACCGGTTTGTATACGCCGGTGCCGCAGATCACCCGCGATACCGACGAAATGCTGGCGATCATCCGCCGGCTGAACACCTGAGTAACGGAAGGAGGGGCTTTGATGGCATTCGAATCGCTGAGCGAGCGGCTGTCCGGCGTGTTCAAAAAGCTGCGCGGCAAGGGCAAGCTCAATGAGGCGGACATCAAGGCGGCCATGCGGGAAGTGCGCATGGCGCTGCTGGAAGCCGATGTCAACTACAAGGTGGCCAAGGACTTCTGCACCCAGGTGTCCGAGCGGGCTATGGGCCAGGAGGTCATGGAAAGCCTGACCCCCGCCCAGCAGGTGGTCAAGATCGTCAACGAGGAACTCACCCGCCTGATGGGCGGCGAGGAACCCAAGACCCTGCGCATCAAGAACAAGGGCCAGACCGTGCTGATGATGTGCGGCCTGCAGGGCAACGGCAAGACCACCCACGCGGCCAAACTGGGCAAGTTTTACCGCGGCCAGGGCCGCCGCCCGCTGCTGGTGGCCTGCGACATCTACCGCCCTGCGGCCATCGACCAGCTGCGCATCGTCGGCCGGCAGGCCGGGGTGCCGGTGTTCGAAATGGGGACCGAAAAGCCCGAGATCATCGCCGCCAAGGCGATGAACTACGCCAGGGACCACGGCCATGACATCGTGATCCTGGATACCGCCGGCCGTCTGCAGATCGACGACGCCCTGATGGGGGAGCTGGTCCGCATCAAGGAGGCTGTCGAGGTGGACGAGACCCTGCTGGTCGTGGACGCCATGGCCGGTCAGGAGGCTGTCAACGTGGCCAAGACCTTCAACGAGAAGGTGGGCATCAGCGGCGTGATCCTCACCAAAACCGATGGCGACACCCGCGGCGGCGCGGCACTCTCGGTGCTGGCGGTCACCGGCAAGCCGATCTATTTCCAGGGCACCGGCGAAAAGCTGGATGATCTGGAGCCCTTCTATCCCGCCCGCATGTCCAGCCGTATCCTGGGGATGGGGGACGTGCTCTCGCTGATCGAGAAGGCCCAGGCCGTGCAGGACGACAAGGAAGCCGAACAGGCGGCCCGCCGGTTGATGGAAAATAAGTTTGACCTTAACGACATGCTGGCCCAGTTCGCCCAGATCAAAAAGATGGGCGGCGCCGCGGCACTGCTGAACATGCTGCCCGGCGGCAACCAGATCGACCTGGACGCCGTGGACGAAAAAGCCCTGCCGCACATCGAGGCGATCATCTATTCCATGACGCCGGAAGAGCGGGCCAAGCCTTCCATCATCAACCCCAAGCGCAAGCGCCGCATCGCGGCCGGCAGCGGCCAGACGGTGGAAGCCGTCAACAAACTGCTGCGTCAGTACGAGATGATGCAGAAGATGATGAAAAAAGCCAAACGCAACCCCAAAGGCTTCATGCGCAGCCTGGGTGGGCTTGGCGGTCTGCGCGGCCTGCGCTGAACAAGCTGTTATCTCTCCCCGTGAGGGGTGGATATAGAAAACCCGGCCCTCACGGGCCCGTCACAACATGATTTGGAGGAAAATAACCATGGTCAAGATCCGTCTGCGCCGCCTGGGCGCCAAGAAGAACCCGTTCTACCGCGTCGTGGTGGCTGACAGCCGCTTTGCCCGCGACGGCCGCTTCATTGAGGAGATCGGCTACTACGATCCCACCACCGAGCCCTCGGTCATCAAGATCGACGCCGACAAGGCCAAGCAGTGGCTGGCCAACGGCGCTCAGCCCACCGACACGGTGCGCGTGCTGCTCAAGAAGGCTGAGATCCTGTAAGCAAAGCCGATCCAAAGGGAGGGAACCCCAAATGCAGGAACTGCTGATTGCTGTTGCCCGCGGCCTTGTGGAAGATAAGGACGCGGTGCGGGTGACGGTTGATCCCGTGCGAGAGGATGGCACCATCGTCTACCATCTGAGCGTGGCGGAAAACGATATGGGCCGCGTGATCGGCAAACAGGGCCGCATTGCCAAGGCGATCCGCGTTGTCATGCGCGCCGCCGCTGTCCGCCAGGGCGAAAAAGTCGTGGTGGAGATCGACTGACAAGCCAAACAGCTGGCGCTCCGCTGCCGTCCATCGGTGCGGGGCGCTTTTTTGCGTAAGGGGAACCCAATGCGGCCGGAAACCTTCACCGGGCCGGTGATCGCGGTCATCCGCCGGACCGACGATGTGGAAGAAAAATGGGTGACTGCACCCCAGGGCTGCCGCTTGAGCCGGCAGCAGATCGAACAGGCGGTCCGGTTTCAAGAACAATATTTTCGGTCCCAAGTCATTTTATTGCCGCACAATACAAAGGAGAACGCCATGCAAACCTATCTGCCTGCCTGCAAGATCGTCACCACTCACGGTGTCCGCGGCGAGATGAAAGCCCTGCCCCTGTGTGACGGCGCGGCTTTCCTGGCCAAGTTCAAGCGGCTGTATGCCACGCCGCAGGGCGGCGGCGAGACCCCGCTGTTGGGGGTGCGCGCCCAGGGCAACATGCTGCTGATCCGCCTGGGCGGGGTGGAGGATATGGACGCCGCCCGCGCCCAGGTGGGGCGCACCTGGTACTTTGCCAAGGCGGATGCCCGCCTGCCCGAAGGCCGGTATTTTATCGACGACCTGCTGGGCTGCCGTGTGCTGGATGCCGACACCGGGGCGGAGTACGGCACCATCCGGGCGGTGGAACACCCGGCCGCCCAGGATGTATACACCGTGGTGGACGAGGCGGGCAGGGAACATCTGTTCCCTGCGGTGCCGGAATTCCTGGACCGGGTGGACCTGGAAGCGCGGGCGGTCTATGTGCGGCCGATCCCGGGCATCTTTACCCCGGCGGTCAATGGCGATGAGGGCTGAATCTATGCGGATTGATATTGTAACGCTTTTCCCAGAATTGTGCGACAGCTTTCTCGGCGCCAGCATCCTGGGGCGGGCCCGGGCCAAGGGGCTGTTTGAGGCCCATTGCCACCAGATCCGGGACTATACGCTGAACAAGCAGCGGCAGACCGACGACTACCCCTACGGCGGCGGCTGCGGCATGGTGCTGTATGCGCAGCCCATTGCCGACTGCCTGCGGGAAGTGCAGCGCCAGTGCGCGGCTGCCGGCCGCGGCAAACCCCATGTGGTGTTTCTGACGGCCGGCGGTCAGCCCTATACCCAGTCCATCGCCAAGCGGCTGGCCGGGTGCGACAGCCTGACCCTGGTCTGCGGCCACTATGAGGGCATCGACGAGCGGGTCATCGAGGCGTTCGGGGATGAGGAAATCTCCATCGGCGACTATGTGCTCACCGGGGGCGAGCTGGCCAGTCTGGTGGTGGCCGACAGCGTTCTGCGCCTGCAGCCCGGCGTGCTGGCCGAGGCCCAGGGCTTTCAGGAGGAGAGCCATTGGGACGGCCTGCTGGAATATCCCCAGTATACCCGCCCCGAAGTGTGGGAGGGGCGCGCTGTGCCGCCGGTGCTGCTGACCGGCGACCATGAAAAGATCGCCGGCTGGCGTGCCCGCCAAAGCCATGAGCGCACAATGACCCGCCGCCCGGACCTGTATGAAGCCTGGTGCCGTACCCATCCGCTGACCCCCGGCCGCTGGAAGCGCAGCGAGCGGGCGGCCCTGATCCGCACCGAGGCGGAGTGGGCGGCGGCGGCCGAGATCTATACCGCCGGCTGGCAGCAGCTCTGTGCCGATGTCTGCACCGCCGACTACCTGGCGGCCCACACCACCGACTTTATGAAGCGGGAACTGCAGGCCGACCGGGCGGCCGGGTGGGCCTTCTACCTTCACAGCACGGCGGGCGAACCCGACGCGCTGGTGGGGGTCTGCCACAGGACCGGGGAGATCGGTCGGCTGTATGTGGCGCCGCAGGCCCAGGGGCGGGGCATCGGCGCCAAACTGCTGGCCTTTGCCCGCAAAAAGCTGGCGGAACATCCCCGGCCTTTTCTGACAGTGCTGGACTGCAACCGGCGGGCCATCGCGCTGTATCTGCGCATGGGTTTCCGCCCGGCCGGGGTACACGCGGTGTATGATCCGGCACAGGACCCCGCGGCCAGCGCATTCTGCCGGGAACTGAAATTTGTCTATACACCGTCAGAAAATGAAGGGAATGCCCGGTGAGGATATCGGGGTTATAATTCCTTACCAAGAATGTTGAAAATAAACTGGTTAAGTTGTACAAAGAACGGCGCCGCGGTTTGGCGGAAATGCGGAATCCTGACAAAAATGCGATTTTCCACTGTACAAAGTCGAACAAATGGGATAAAATAATAATATCCGGGCGGCCACTAAGCGCAAACAAACCGCCTGACACTTGCCCGCGGTAGTTATAACTTGGGCGTAGTATTATTTTCACAAAGTAGGAGAGAATAGCTATGTACGTGAAAGAAGTTACCGTTGAGAATCAGGTTGGTCTGCACGCTCGTCCGGCTACATTTTTTATCCAGAAGGCGAATGAATACAAGTCTTCCATCTGGGTGGAAAAAGAGGAGCGCCGCGTCAACGCCAAGAGTCTCCTGGGTGTCCTGAGCCTGGGTATCGTGGGCGGTACCACCATCCGCATCATTGCGGACGGCACCGATGAGCAGGCCGCTGTGGATGGCCTGGTCAAGCTGGTCAACTCCGGCTTCTCCGAATAATTGCACTGCGTTCAGGCCGGGTGGGATGCCACCCGGCCTTCTTTGTGTTTCTTTTTTGTTTAAGGTGACTGTATGACCAAAGCCGAACTCTACAAAAAAGCCTGTATGCTGCCGCTGCTGCCCGGCGTCTACATCATTCGGGACAAATCCGATACCATCATCTACATCGGCAAGGCCAAGCGGCTGCGCACCCGGGTGTCCCAGTATTTCCGGGCGGGGGTGCCCCACGACGCCAAGGTCACCCAGATGATCGACCACGCCTTCAGCTTTGACGTGATCGTCTGCCAGAGCGAATTCGAGGCGCTGGTGCTGGAAGCCAGCCAGATCAAAGCCCACACCCCCAAGTACAACATCCTGCTCAAGGACGACAAGGGCTACAGCTACGTCAAGGTCACCCGCGGCCCCTGGCCGCGGATCTCGGCGGTGCTGCAGAAGGATGACGACAACGCCGATTACATCGGCCCCTTCACCTCCTCCTTTGCGGTGCGGGAGATGGTGGAGACCGCCCAGGACTGCTTCCTGCTGCCCCGCTGCCACAAGGAATTCCCCCGGGACTTCGGCAAGGGCCGGCCCTGCCTGAACGCGCACATCGGCAAGTGCATGGCGGTGTGCAGCGGCAAGATCAGCTGCCAGGCATACAACGAGGCCGTGCAGGGGGCGCTGCAGATGATCCGGCACGGCAAAAAGGATATTCTGCACCAGCTGCGGGAAAAGATGCAGGCCGCCGCCGAGCGGCTGGATTTCGAGAACGCCGCGCTGCTGCGGGACCAGATCGCCGCCATCGAGCGGGTGGCGGCCGGCCAGAAGGTGGTCATGCAGACGGATACCGAGATGGACGTGGTGGCCCTGGCCGGGACCAGCCGCTCGGTCTGTGCGGCGATCCTGCGCTACCGCGACGGCCGTCTGGCGGACAAGCGGGAGTTCCTGTTCCGGGATACGGCCGACATTGCCGCCGTGCGGGAGGAATTCCTGCCCCAGTATTACCTGGGGGGTGAGCGGGTCCCCAAAGTCATTGCGGTGGATGCGCTGCCCTCAGACAGCGAGGCGCTGAACCAGGCGCTGAACCAGGCCCGCGGCAGCAAGGTGGAACTGTATGTGCCCCAGCGGGGGGATGTGGCCAAACTGGTCACCATGGCCTATACCAACGCGGTGGAGCGCCTTGGCCGGGAGAGCGGCCGCTATACCCGGGAGGAGAAACTGCTGGAGGAGGTCGCGCAGGTGCTGGGCCTCAAGGCGCCGCCCCACATGATCGAAAGCTACGACATCTCCAACTGGGGCGACGGGTCCAGCGTCTGCGGGATGGTCGTCTTCAAGGACGGCAAACCCCATCGCAGCGGCTACCGGCGCTTCAAGATGCAGTCGGTGGCCGGCACCGACGACTATGCCTCGCTGGCCGAGACCCTCTCCCGCCGTGCGGCGGAATACGAGGCGGCGCGGCGCGGTGACAAGCCGGACGGCCCCTCCAACCAGTTCGCCTGCCTGCCGGACCTGCTTCTGATCGACGGCGGCCGCGGCCAGGTCGGCGCGGTGCGGGCGGCTTTGCGGGGCACGGCGCTGGAACATGTGCCTACCTTCGGTATGGTCAAGGACGACCACCACCGGACCCGGGCGATCGTGGACGATGCCGGCAGCGAAATCGCCATCAACCGCCATCGCAACATCTTTACCTTTGTCACCGCCATCCAGGACGAGACCCACCGCTATGCCAACGACTACCGCAAACGGCTGATGAAGCGGCGCTCCTATGCCGCCACCCTGACCAATCTGCCCGGCGTGGGGGAAAAAACCTCGGCGGCGCTGCTGGCGCATTTCAAGACGGTGGCGGCGGTCAAGGCGGCCTCCATCTCTGACCTGGAAGAAGTCCGGGGCATCAGCCACACCAAGGCGGAACAGATCTACAACGCCCTGCGCGGCTGAACGCGGCACAAACTTTCCCCGGGCCCGGCCGCAGTTTGACTTGACAACCTGCGGCCCAGGCCCCATAATACATAGTAAGACCAACAGAAAGGCAGGTGTCCGCCTGTGCGCGTGATCGCCGGTTCCGCCCGGGGCAAGGTGCTGACCGCCCTTCCCGGGGAGGATGTCACCCGCCCGACCATCGACCGTGTCAAGGAGGCCATGTTCTCCAGCGTGCAGTTTCTTGTGCCCGGCGCCCGGGTGCTGGATCTGTTTGCCGGCAGCGGTCAGCTGGGGATCGAGGCACTCTCCCGCGGGGCGGCCCAGTGCGTGTTTCTGGATGCCAACCCCGACGCCGTGCGCGTCGTGACCGCCAATTGCGCCGCCGCCCGGGTGCAGGACCGCGCCCGCATCAGCTGCGGGGACGCCTTCAACTACCTGCACACCGCCCGCGGTCCGTTCGACCTGGTCCTTTTGGACCCGCCGTTCCACAAGGGTACGCTGGCGCAGGTCCTGCCGCTGCTGGGGCGCAGCCTGGCGCCCGGCGGGGTGGTGCTGTGTGAAAGCGAACTGACCGCCGACCTGCCCGCCGCAGCGGGCGGTCTGCAGCGGACCAGACAATACAAATACGGCAAAATTCTGGTAAGCCGGTATGAGAGAGAGGGAACGCCATGAATGTGGAAGAATTGCTGGAACTGATGGAAGAGACCCTGGAAGAGGGGGCTGCGGTGCCGTTCGCCTCCTCCCGGCGCATCGTGGATGTGGACCGTATGCGGGACATCATTGACGAGGTGCGGAACAACCTACCGGACGAGATCCACGACAGCAAAAAGATCGTGGCAGACCGGGAGCAGATCATCAAGGGTGCCAAGGCCGAGAGCGAAAACATCATCAAACAGGCGGAGGAGCGCGCCCGTGGCCTTGTCTCGGAACAGGAGATCGTGAAGCGGGCCCAGCAGCGTGCGGTGGAGATCCTCACGGCGGCGCAGCAGCAGGGCAAGGAGATGAGCCGCAGCGTCACGACCTATTGCGAGACCATCCTCAAAAATTCCGAGGAAGTGCTGGCCCGCAGCGTGAGCGACATCAAAAACACCCGGATGAATCTGCGCAGCGCCGCTTCCCGCGGAATGCGCGGCCAGAAAAAGTAAACGCCCGTCGCCCCGGTGCGGAAGGAACAGAAGAAAACAGCCAAAAGAGCTTCGCAGCAGATGCGGAGCTCTTTTTGTTTTGCCCTGGCCGCCTCCCTCTGCCGCCGGTCAGCCCGGGCTGAGTCGGCCATGCTGCGCCGGGGCGGAAAAACAGGCGACGCCAGCGCGGTGAGGGGGCTGCCAGGCGGAGAGGGGCCTTGCTTCCTGGGGCTCGGCAGGCGTTTGCCGGGCGGCCCTGCCGTGCCGGGGCAGGGGAGAGGGGGCCGTACCCTCCCCACCGTTCCCCACGCAGCCGGCGAATGTGAAAATTCTTTATCCAAAGCTGTTTTTTTGGCTGCGGACTTGCTTTTTGCCCCGTGATTTGGTACTATGTAAGTACAGTTGTGGGGAATATAGGGTTGAAGTGGTTTGAAGTGGGTAGTTTTCAACCTTTTCAACATGGTTTTCAACCGTACCCTGACGGCTGAACGTACAAAACGTGGAAAACTTCGGCAGAAAGGGGGAAGTTTCAACAATGTTCGTCGGGCGTTTCGATTATGCCATCGATGCCAAGGGACGGTTGAACTTCCCTGCCAAGTTCCGGGAGGATATGGGCGAGACCTTCATCGTGGCCCGCTGGCTGGACCATTGTCTGGCGGCGTTCCCCACGGCAGAGTTCGAAAAGGTGGCCGAACGCATTGCTGAAAAAGGGCTGGTGAAGGGCCGGCAGGTCAGCCGGATGCTCTATTCCTCCGCCGTGGAGGTCACGCCGGACAAACAGGGGCGCATCCAGATCCCGGCCAGTCTGCGGACCTATGCCAACCTGGACCATGATGTGACCATCGCCGGCAACCGGACTTTTGCCGAAATCTGGAATACCGAGACCTGGGAGGCAAACCAGGCCGACTCGGACGAAGACTTTACCGCAGCGATGGAGGATCTGGACTTCTGATCGCTGCCGAGGGGACCTAACATGGAATTCAGCCACATTCCCGTACTGCTGCAGCCTTGTCTTGAGGGGCTGGCCATCGACCCGGCCGGTATCTATCTGGATGGTACCGCCGGTGGCGCCGGTCATTCCCGCGAGATCGCCAAACGCTTGACCACCGGGCGACTGATCGCCCTGGACCAGGACCCGGATGCGGTGGCAATCGCCGCCGAAAGGCTTAAGGGCCTGCCCGCACAGGTGGTCAGGGCAAATTTCCGGCAGGCGGCAGAAGTGCTGGATTCGCTGAACATCCCCGCCATCAACGGCGCCCTGTTGGACCTGGGCGTGTCCAGCCACCAGCTTGACGAGGCCGGCCGCGGTTTTTCCTACCATGCGGACGCACCGCTCGATATGCGGATGAGCCAGCAGGGCCCCACCGCGGCCGACCTCGTCAACACCCTCCCGCGGGAGGAACTGGCCCGCATCCTCCGGGAATACGGCGAGGAGCCCTACGCCTGGCAGATCGCCGGCAAGATCGTCCGCGAGCGGGAACAGGCGCCCATCCAGACCACGCTCCAGCTGGCCGAACTCATCGCCTCGGCCATGCCGCCGGCCCAGCGGCGCAAGCACAAAAACCCTGCCCGCCGCAGCTTTCAGGCGCTGCGCATTGCGGTCAACGGAGAACTGGACGCCCTGAACGAAGGGCTGGAGGCCATCTTCAGCCGTCTGGCGCCGGGCGGCCGGCTCTGCGTCATCACCTTCCACAGTTTGGAGGACCGGCTGGTCAAAAACAAGTTCCGCCGCTGGGCGCAGCGCTGTACCTGCCCGCCGGAACAGCCGGTCTGCACCTGCGGTGGGGTGCCCAAGGCCACCCTGATCACCCGCCACCCCATCGAGGCGGACGACCGGGAACTGGCCGAAAACCGCCGCAGCCGCTCCGCCAAACTCCGGGTGCTGGAAAAGCGCTGACCCGTTTGTTTTGAGATTCCGCCTGTCTGCCGGCCCGCAAGCCCCGGCGGCAGGGATGCTGATTTTGTGACAGGGGGTGTTTCCCATGGCTTCTGCTGCTTTCCAAATCGAACATCGTCGTCCTGCGGCCCGCCGTGCGGCGCCGCAGGTGCGGGTCGTGCAGGGCGGCCGTTACCGGATGCGCCGCGCCCGGGAGATGGCGCGGCAGGCTGCCGTGGTGCTGGTGGTCGCGCTGCTGTTAGGGCTGATCACCGCCATTGTGGCCAGCCAGGCCCGCATCACCGAGCTGTCCGGCGAGATCGACGCCAAGAACACCGAACTGACCGAGGCGCGCACGACCTTCGACTACCTGACCTCCCAGATGGATGAGATCGCCAACATGTCCAACCTGGGCGTCGTGGCGGAAAAGCAGCTGGGCCTTGTGAAGTCGGACCCCAGCCAGATCACCTACATACAGCTGGAAAACGAGAGCGTGATCGAGCGCAGCGAAAGCGAAGCCGCCAAGCTGCTGGATGATCTGCGCACGGCCGCATTGAGCCTGATTGGAAACTTTGACCCTTGACCGGGTGACGTGTAAGCCGCCGTTTTGCCGCGCTTTCCGCCGCTGAAAATGCCCAAAAGCGTGCATCCCGCATCGGGGCACGCTTTTCTCTTTTGGGCGCTTCCCACCATTTTGCCAGGAAAGGCAGGACTATGAAGCAAGATCAAACACCGCACCCGAACGACCGGTCCCCGGCCGAAAACCGTCACCCCATCAACAACGCCCTGCGGGTCCGCACGCTGCTGGCGGTGGCTATGTTCATCCTGTTCGGCATGGGGATCCTGATTTACCAGCTGTATGCGCTGCAGCTGCGCGACCCCGAAAGCTACCGCGTCGGCGCCGCCCAACAGCAGCTGCTGGACGAGGAACTGCCCGCGACCCGCGGAACGATCTACAGTTCCACCGGTGAGGTGCTGGCCCGCAGCACGACGGTGTGGAACATCATTGCGGACCCGTCCGACTGCAACCCGGCCTTCATTGCCGAGGCTTCGGAAAAGATCAGCGAGCTGCTGGGCGGTTCGGTCAGCGCCGAGAGCATCCTTGAAAAACTCAGCGACAGTGAGAGTCAGTACAAGGTGCTGGCCCGCAATGTGGACCTGCCCACCAAAGATGCGATCCTGGAATATGCCAACACCAAGCGCGCCCTCACCGAGGGTGCCCCGGAGGAGGATTGGGAGACCGTCCTCAATATCTATACCGAGCAAAGCTCCATTCGCAGCTATCCCTACAACTCCTTCCTGTCCTCGGTACTGGGCTTTACCAACGCCGACGGCGAGGGCATGTACGGCCTTGAGAAATCCTACGAGGACGTGCTGGCCGGCACCCCCGGGCGCAGCGTCAGCACCAAGAACGCCCTGGGGTATGAGGTGGCGGATTCCGAGGCGGATGTCCATGACCCCATCAACGGGTATAACCTCAACCTGACCATCGATGAGAACGTCCAGCAGACGGTGGAAAAGTATCTCTCCCAGGCTATGGAAGAGTACAGCGTCATGAACCGGGGCACCGTCATCGTCATGGATGTGAACACCGGCGCCATCCTGTCCATGGCAACCGTCGAACAGTTTGACCCCAACGACCCCTACACCATCCAGGACCCGGACCTGGCCGCGGTGCTGGAGGACTCTACCCTCACCGACGAGGAGATCGACCTGCTTCAGTCCCGGCTGGGAGAGGACGAGGTGGCCGATATTGTGGAGGACGGCGTGCTGGGCGAGGATGAATATTCCGTTCTGCAGGGGTATCTGCGGGAAGCCCAGTGGAAAAATAAGAACGTCACCGAACTGTACTTCCCGGGTTCGGTGTTCAAGCTCATCACCGCTGCCGCTGCGCTGGACTCCGGCCTGGTGGACGCCGGCCAGCAGTATTACTGCGGCGGCGAACTGACCGTCAACCCGGGGACCGAGTGGGAGATCCCCTACCACTGCGCCAACGGGGATGTCCACGGCTGGCAGGATATGGCCGGCGCGCTGGAAGAAAGCTGCAACCTCTACTTCATCCAGTTGGCCGAGACCATGTCCACCCAGTTTTTTACCGATTACTACAGCGCCTTCGGCCTGTATGAGCGCACCGGCATCGACCTGCCCTACGAGGCGGCCGGCATCTCCAAGACCAAGGCGGATATGGACCAGGTCATCACCGACCTGTACTCCAGCTCCTTCGGCCAGTCCCAGAAGATCACCCCGATCCAGATGGCCACGGCGGTGGCGGCGGTGGTCAACGGCGGCTACCTGCTCACCCCTTATGTGGTTGGCAGCATCACCGACGACAGCGGCAATGTGATCGAGCAGACCCAGACCGACATCCGCCGTCAGGTCATCTCGGAAGAGGTCAGCGCCCAGCTGCGTACCATGATGGAAAACAACGTCGGCCAGGGGCAGGACGGCTACTCCTGCCGCAACGTCTATGTGGCCGGGTACGCCATCGGCGGCAAGTCGGGCACCGGCGAACAGCTGGACCGTTCCAAGCGCAGCTATGACGATGACTACCACAAGCAGATCAGCTTTGCCGCGGCCCTGCCCATCGACGACCCGGAATACCTGGTCTTCGCCGTGCTGGACGACCCCCGCTGGACCGAGGACTTTGCCTCGATGATCGTGGCCCCGATGATCGGCAACATCATCAGCGAGATCGCCCCCTATCTGGGCATCCCCACCGACCCGGACTATGTGGCCCCCGAGACCGTCAAGGTCAAGAACTATGTGGGCAACGGCTGGTCCACTGCCCAGATGGAACTGAACAAGGTGGGCCTGAAACACCAGATCATCGGGTCGGGCAGCTCCATCAGCTACCAGTACCCCTACGCCTCCATGGAGGTGCCCTACGGCTCCACCGTCTACCTTTACACCGAAGCCTCCGCCGGCACCCAGACCACGGTGCCCGACGCGGTGGGCAAAACCGGCTCGTTCGCCCAGCAGATGCTGCAGTCCTCCAACCTGAATGTGCAGATCGACGGCGACCCGAGCGGCCAGGTGGTGTCCCAGAATGTGGCGGCCGGCACCAGTGTGGAATATGGCACCATCATCACCCTGACGACCGAGACAACGTCCGCGGATACCGCCGACTCGGCCGCGCCCGAAACAGAATCAGCCGGTACGGAGGAGACCGGCGCAGAGGAGGAAGGAACCCTATGAAACCCATCCATGCCAACGAACTGCTGGCCGGACTGGCGCTGGCCCGCCCGGTCCTGATCCATGCGGTGGTGACCGACAGCCGCAAGGTCACCCCCGGGTGCGTCTTTGTCTGTTTCCCCGGCGCCCGGGTGGACGGCCATGATTTCGCAGCCGCAGCCTTCCAGGCCGGGGCCGAGTATGTCATTGCCAACCATCCGGTGGAAGGCGTGCCCGAAGATCACCTGGTCGTCACCCCATCCAGCCACCGGGCCATGCTCCGGATGGCCGCCAACTACCGGATGCTCTTCAACCCTCTGATGATCGGCGTCACCGGCAGCGTCGGCAAGACCACCACCAAGGAATTCTGCTACGCGGTGCTGTCGGCTTTTGGCAACACCCTGAAGACCGAAGGCAACCAGAACAACGAGATCGGCCTGCCGAACACCCTGTTCCGGCTGGAGGATGCCACCGAATATGCGGTGGTGGAGATGGGGATGAGCGCCCTGGGCGAGATCGCCCGGCTGGCCCGCACCGCCCGCCCGGCCGCCGGCATCATCACGATGATCGGGGTTTCCCACCTGGAAAACTTGGGAAGCCGCGAGAATATACTGAAAGCAAAGCTGGAGATCTGCCAGGGCTTGCCGGATGGTGCCCCGCTGGTGCTCAATGCGGACGACGACCTGCTGCCCGGCGCCCCGCTGCCCGAACGGCTGCGCCCAGTCTGGTTCGGCATTGAGGCAAAAACCGCCGACGTGCGGGCGGTGGACATCCGCGACGCGGGGGACGGCACGGCCTTTACCCTGCAGGATGCCGAATACGGACGCTTTGAGGTGACCATCCCCACAGTGGGGCTGCATACGGTGCGGGACGCCCTGGCAGCCTACACGGCGGCGACCCGGCTTGGGCTGGACCCGGCGCGGGCCGCGGCGGCACTGGCCAACTACCGCACCACCGGCATGCGCCAGCATGTGGTGGAACACGGCGGCGTCACCTTTATCGAAGACTGCTACAACGCCAGCCCGGACAGCATGCGCGCCGCGCTGGACATTCTGACCCGCCGCACCCCGGGCCCCGGAGGCCGCCGCATCGCGGTGCTGGGGGATATGCTGGAACTGGGCCAGGCCAGTGAACAGGCCCACCGCCAGACCGGCGAAGCCGCCGCGGCTGCAGCCGACCTGGTCATTGCGGTGGGCCCGCGCAGTGCGGCCCTGGCCGAAGCCGCCCGCAGCCGGGGAGCAAAAACTCTGTATTGCCAAAGTATCGGGGAAGTAGTAGAATATCTAAGGTTGAACCTGTGTTGCGGGGACGTGGTGCTGGCCAAGGCGAGCCATGCCATGCAGTTTGAGCAGATGCTCAACGACCTGTACGCGGTCCTGCCTGCACCGGCGGCTTCCACGGAACCCGACCGGTCCACTACCTGAAAATCTGGGGGTAATACCGCATGGGGATGACAGTATCCTGGATGCTGGTGGCGGCGGCCATCGCTGCTTTCTGCATCACCGCTGTGTCCGGCATCTTCCTGATCCCGGCACTTCACCGGCTGCATTTCGGCCAGACCATTCGTGAGTCCGGTCCCGTCTGGCACAACAAAAAGCAGGGCACCCCCACCATGGGCGGCTTCTGCTTTATCCTGGGGGTTCTGCTCGCGGTGGGGCTGGCCTATGTGGGGCTGTCCCGCCTGGAACCCGGCCTGCTGGAACCCCAGCAGCTGCAGGCGTCGCTGCTGGTGCTCTTCCTGGCGTTCGGGTCCGGTTTTATCGGCTTTCTGGACGACTTCACCAAGGTGGTGCGCCACCGCAACCTGGGCCTGCTGGCCTGGCAGAAGCTGGTGCTGCAGTTCCTGGTCACCGGCTGCTTCATGGCCGGCCTTTCCAGCCTGGGGCTGATGACCCGCATCATCATGCTGCCGGTGGTCGGCGCTGTGGATCTGGGCATCTTCTATTATCCCATCGCCTTTTTCGGCATCATCTTCCTGGTCAATGCGGTCAACCTGACCGACGGGCTGGACGGCCTGTGCTCCTGCGTGACCTTTGTGTCGATGCTGGGGTATCTGCTGGCGGCCAGCATGCTGGGCTTTTACCATGTGGCGGTGCTTTCCACCGCGATGGCGGCGGCCTGCGCCGGCTTCCTTGTCTGGAACTTTTACCCGGCCAAGGTGTTCATGGGGGACACCGGCAGCATGTTCCTGGGCGGCATGGTCACGGCCCTCGCCTTTGTTATGGGTCGGCCGGAACTGGTGATCTTTTTCGGCATCGTCTATATCTGGGACGCCATGACCGTGGTGATCCAGCGGGTCTATTTCAAGCTGACCCACGGCAAGCGGATCTTCCGCATGACGCCGATCCACCATGCGTTCGAGATGCGCGGCTGGAAAGAACCGCGGATCAACGCATTCTTCAGCTTCCTGGCACTGGTCGGCGTGGTGCTGGGGTTGTTCTATGTATACATGACCTGATCGTTCAGGTCAGCCCGGCAAAAGGAGGGGCGGACAGTGGCACTTGTAGGTTTTCTTGACTGGGGATTCGGCAATCTTGTCCGCTTCGCCAAACACATCGCCTTCCGCAAGGAGGAGCGCGGCCCGCTGTCCTGGCCGTTTGTGGGCACGCTGCTGCTGGTGCTGGTCTATGGGCTGATCATGCTCTTCTCGGCCAGCTATGTGACGGCCTACTACCGTTTCAACGACATCTATCACTTTATCGGGCCTCAGGTGGTGGTGGCGGTCATCGGCCTGCTGGTCATGTTCCTGATCTCCAACATCAACTACCGGTCGCTGCGGTATGTGTACTGGCATATCTACATCCTCCTGATCGGGATGCTGGTGCTGGCGCTGTTCAGCGAGCCGCAGAACAACTGCCACCGGTGGATCTACCTGTTCGGCAACTCGCTGCAGCCCTCCGAGGTGGCCAAGTTCGCCACCGTCCTGGGGATCGCCCTGATGACCGACCAGCAGTATCAAAAGCGCCACACGCTGATCCGCGGCCTGGTCATCCCGCTGGCGCCGCTGCTGCCGATCTTCGTGCTGCTCCGGCTGGAACCCCACAACTCGGCGATCCTGCTGATCTGCATGATCGCGGCCACCATGCTGTTCTGCGGCGGCTGCGGTTTGCGCTGGATGCCGCTGATGGCGGTGCTGGGCGCCGGCGGCATCTACCTGATGCTGACCGCCGAGGGCAACTCGGTGGCCAACGAACGCCTGGGCGCCTGGGGGCTGCTCGCCGAAAGCGATGTGGACCTGGGCTACCAGACCACCCAGAGCCTGTACTCCATCGCATCGGGCGGACTGACCGGCCTGGGCATCGGCAACAGCCGCCAGAAACATCTCTGGCTGCCCGAAGCCACCAACGACTTCATCTTCTCCATCGTCTGTGAGGAACTGGGCTTCATCGGCGCAATTCTGTGCATCCTGCTGTTTGTACTGCTCATTGTGCAGGGCATCCTCATCGCGCTGCGTGCGCCGGATTACTTCGGCACCATGCTGGCGGTGGGCATCACCTCGCAGGTGGCCTGGCAGGTATTCTGCCACATCGGCGTGGTCACTGCCACGCTGCCCAATACCGGCATCAGCCTGCCCTTCTTCTCCTCCGGCGGCACCAGTCTGCTGTTGCTGCTGTGTGAAATGGGGGTCCTGCTCAGCGTGTCCCGCGCCGGCAATGCACGGCTCAGGTCCCAGCAAAAGCAGCGGCAGCAGGAACTGAGGGAACGCCTCCGCGGCCGGCCGGACGGGCAGCGCACCGTCTACCACCGGCCGCAGACACAGTAAAGAAGGGGGAAGCAGATGCGTGTTCTGATCGCCGCCGGCGGCACCGCCGGCCATATCAACCCGGCGCTGGCCATTGCCGGGGCTCTCAAACAGGCCGATCCCACCGCCGAGATCCATTTCGCCGGCCGTCGGGAGGGCATGGAATACGGTCTGGTCACCCGGGCCGGGTATCCCTTCCATCACATTGAGATCAACGGCTTCCAAAGACGCCTCACGCCGGAAAACATCCGCCGCAATCTGGTGGCGATCTATCACCTGGCCCTCAGCGGGCCGCGTACCAAGGCGATCCTTCGGGAAGTCCGGCCGGATCTGGTCATCGGCTGCGGCGGCTATGTGAGCGGCCCGGTGGTCCGAGCGGCGGCCCGGCAGGGCATCAAGACGGCCATCCATGAGCAGAACGCCTTCCCCGGGGTCACCAACAAGCTGCTGGCCCGGGATGTGGACGTGGTGTTTGCCGCCAGCGCCGACGCGGTGGAAAAGCTCGGTGCGCCCGACAAAACGCTGGTGGTCGGCAACCCGGTCCGGCCGGAACTGCTCAGCCAGGACCGCGCAGCGGCCAGGGGGCGGATCGGGGCAGGGGACCGCACGGTGATCCTCAGCTTTGGCGGCAGCCTGGGGGCCCGCCGCATCAATGAGGTGGTGGCGTCCCTCTGCGGCTGGGAGCAGCGCACCCACCAGAACATCCAGCACCTGCACGCGACCGGCAGCCGCGGCGTGCAGCTCTTCCGGGACCTGGCCAGGCAGGAAGGGTTTGCCCCGGGCCCGGGGCTCGTGGTGCAGGAGTACATCAACAATATGCCCGAACTGCTGGCCGCCGCCGACCTGGTCATCGCCCGTTCCGGTGCGCTGACGCTGGCAGAGCTGGAGGTGATGGGCCGGGCTTCCATCCTGATCCCCAGCCCCAATGTGGCGGAAAACCACCAGTACTACAACGCGATGGAGCTGCAGAAAGCCGGGGCCGCCGTTGTGATCGAGGAGAAAGACCTGACGGCGGAAAAGCTCATTGAGACGGTGCAGCAGCTGCTGGCAGAACCCGGCCGCCTGGCCGAGATGGGCCGCTGCGCCCGCAAGCTGGCCGTGCCGGACAGCCTGGACCGGATCACGGCCCGGCTGCTGACCCTGGTCGAAACCGGGCGCTGAGACCCGGCGATAAAACAGAGAAGGGGGACTGCAGATGGACCGTGACCAGCGCAGCCGGCGGCAGAAGTCTTCTGCGGTCCCGCCGCCGCGCAAACCTGCGCACCGGGGGATGAAAAGCCGCCTTGGGCTGACCAAAAAGGGGGCGCCGCCGGAGCGGCCGGCCCCGCAGCGGCCGGCTGCCCCCCGGGGGAACCCGTCGCCAAGGCCGGCCCCGAACAGCCGCCTTCGCCCCCCGGCCGGCCAGCCCCGAACAGGGAAGGCCCCGACCGGCCAACCCCGTGCGGCCGCCCCGGCCGGGAAACCGCCCCACCGCGCCCCGGCCCAGCAGAATCCGCAGAAAGGCGGTTACCGGGCAGGCGGCCGCACCCGCCCGCCCCGCCGGGTGACCCAGGCCGAGCTGCTTCGCCGGCGGCGCCGGCGGGCGCTGCTCAGTATGCTGCTGGTGGTCGTGGTGCTCATCGCAGGGGGCGTGCTCTCGGTCAACCTGCTGTTCAAGGTCTCCAACTTCCGCATTGAAAACGCCGACGGCTCCACACCGGCCGACACCGGCGTCTATTCGGAGCAGCAGATCCTGGATCTGCTGGCCATTCAGGAAGGGGACAACCTGTTCGGATTCTCTCCCCGGGAAAAGTCCGATTTCCTGCTGGCGAATCTTCCGTACCTGGATGTGGCCGATGTGGCGATCCAGATGCCGAACACGGTGGTAGTCAAGGTTCAGCCGGCCACCGAGCGGTTCACCATGGAATACGGCGGTCAATGGCTGGTGCTCAGCGATGCCCTGAAGGTGCTGCGCACCGACGGGACCCGGCCGGAAGGGCTGATCCTGCTGGAAGCCCAGGTGGCGGACGGCCAGTCCACCACCCCCGGCAGCTTCCTGGCGCTGCTCAGCGAGGGCTCGGCGCAGGTCTCCACCGCCGAGGACGCTTACAACAACGCCCAGACAGTGCTGGAAGAGATGATGCAGCAGCTGGATGAAAACGGGCTGCTGGCCGCTACCACCAGCCTCTCGCTGGCGGACATGAGCGAACTGAACTTCCTGTATGACGGGCGGGTGCTGGTCCAACTGGGAACAGCCAACGACCTGGACTACAAGATCAAGTTTGCCGCCAATGTGATCCTGGATGTGGCGGGCAGCGGTCTGTCTGCCACTGACCAGGGCACTATGGACGTGAGCCACCAGTATTCGGACGGAACGCCCTACCTGACCTTCCAGGCTGCCACCCCCACGCCGGCCCCCACCGCCGCGCCGGAAGGGGAGACGACCGACGGGGCGGACGCCGATGGGACCGACCCGCAGGCCCAGCCCACCCCGAGCCCGGCCCCGCAGGAATCATGACCCGGCCCAACGCCGCCGGATGCACTGCATCCGGCGGCGTTTTGTATGTCTGCAACTCTTTTGCCCTTTCGGCACACATACCCGGTGAAAGAGGTGAAACCATTGAACGTTCAGCAAGTGACCCCTTTTTTCGAAGCCTTGTATGACCAGACCTATGACGCGACGCTGCTCTACCTGACCCGGCGCTGTGCGGACCCCACCCAGCTGCCCGACCTGCTGCAGGAGGTCTACAGCGAAGTCTACGCCGTATTGCTGCAAAAGGGCAGCGGCTACCTGCAAAATCCGCCGGCCTTTGTGCGCCATGTGGCACGGGCCAAGCTGCGCCGGTTCTATACGCTGCGCCAGCGGCTGCGGCAGTGGGTGCCGCTGCAGCGCCAGGACGCCGAGGGTGAACTCTACGACGACCCGGCCCTGGAGCAAGCGGCCTGGCAGATGCCGCAGCCGGGGGACCAGGTGGAGGAAAAGTGGCTGCTGGAATCCATCGCCGCCACCCTCAAGACCTGCCCGCCGGATGTGCAGAAAATCTTTATCTGCCACTATCAGCTGGACCTGACGCTGCGCCAGACCGCCGAAGCCCTGGGAATGAAGGAGTCTACGGTCAAGGCAAAACTCTACCGAACCCTGCAAAAACTGCGAACCATCTATGCCACGGAGGGGGCCGACCATGAAGGAGCATGAACTGCTGCACCGGGCGATGAACGCCTATGGGCTGGACCGGGAAGCTATCCGGCAGGCAGCGCGCTGCCGCGGGGCGGCCCGCCTGCACAAAGGAGGAACTTCTATGAAACGAAAATGGACGGCTGCCGCTGCCGTTCTGGCCGCCTGCCTGTGCCTGGGCGGCGGTGTGTATGCGGCCGATTACTTTCTCAGTGCCTCAGAGGCAGCCCGCGCCGGGGGCAGCGATCGGCTGGCGGCCCTGTTTGAAGGGGACGCCGCGGTAACCATCAACCAGACCCAGGCCGACGCCGGCTATACGGTCACCCTGCTGGGGCTGACCAGCGGCGAGAGGCTGACCGAGTACTGGAGCAGCTACTGGACCGAAGAATACCCCCTGACCGGGCGCACCTACGCGGTGCTGGCCGTGCAGGGGCAGGAGGGGACCGAACCGGAAGCCGACTTTGCCTATGAGAACAGCAGCGTCCTGCCGGTCATCACCACCACCGAGCTGGCCCCCTGGCAGTATTGGCTCGACCCCCAGCGCAGCGATGTGACGGTGGACGGGGTCCGGTACCTCCTGGTGGGCTGCGATGAACTGGAACCCTTTGCCGACCAAGGCGGGGTGCTCTGCCTGAGCACCGGCGGCATCGGCTGGAACGGGGCGGCTTTTCACTACGATGCCGCCACCGGCACCGTGACCGCCAACCCGGACTACGACGGCGTGAACCTTGTGTTTGACCTGCCGCTGGATGCAAGCCGGGCCGACCCGGACAAGGCGCAGGCGTTCATTGAGCAGTGGAAGAACGGCAGCCCGGAGACCGCCGGGTCGGACCCGGCCGCCCCCGGTGGCGTCGCAGAGGCGACGGAAAACGCCGTCGAAGCCGCCGCCATGGACCCCGACGAGATACGCGCCGCCGGTACGCTGCGGAACACCGAGACGGTCCGCAGCACTTCCGACCCGGGATACAGCGGCGGCGGGTTCTGGCCGCTGCCCGACGGCGGCACCCTGGCCCTGGGGGCAATCGCCGTCGGGCAGACCCAGGTGATGCCCCTGCTTGCGCAGGGAACGGCGGAACAGGCGACGCTTGTGACCCGCAACGCCGATGACACGCTGACGGTGGAAGTGTACGACCTGTCCCGGTGAACAGCCCCGCCCGCCAACAACAAAAAACCGCTGCCCGCGGCCGGAACGTTTCCGGTACCGCGGGCAGCGGCCTTGTCTTATCAGGGGATCAAACGCTCAGTTCGGCGGTCATACCCACATCCTCGGGGTTGGCGTCCAGCACAGGCTGGATCACATCCCGCAGGTATTCCTCCACCTGCTGCGGGGCGCGGCCGGTGAAGGCTTCGGGGCTCAGCTCGGCCTCGATCTCCTCCCGGGTCAGGCCGAAAGCAGGGTCGGCCTCCACCCGGGCGATCATGTCGTTGGGACGTCCCTCCTGCTTGACCACGGCAGCGGCCGCCACCGCGTGCTCCCGCAGCCGCTCGTGCAGTTCCTGCCGGTCGCCGCCCTTCTTGACGGCCTTCATCATGATGTTTTCGCTGGCCATAAAGGGCAGCTCGGCCATCACCCGGCTGCGGATGACCTTGGGGTAAACCACCAGCCCGTCCGAGACGTTCAGCAGGATGTTCAGAATGGCATCTGCGGCCAGGAACCCTTCCGCCATGGCGATGCGCTTGTTGGCGGAATCGTCCAGCGTGCGCTCGAACCACTGGGTACCGGCGGTCATGGCCGGGTTCAGCACATCCACCATCAGGTAGCGGGCCAGGGCGCAGATCCGCTCGCAGCGCATGGGGTTGCGCTTGTAGGGCATGGCCGAAGAACCGATCTGGTTCTTTTCAAACGGCTCTTCCATCTCCTTGAAGTTGGCCAGCAGCCGGATGTCGGTGGCCATCTTCATGGCGCTCTGGGCCAGGCCGGCCAGGGCGGACAGCACGTTATAGTCCACCTTGCGGCTGTAGGTCTGGCCGCAGACGGGTACCACCTTGTCAAAGCCCATCTGGGCGCAGACATCGGCTTCCACCGCCTTCACCTTGGCGGAATCGCCGCCGAACAGCTCCATAAAGCTGGCCTGGGTGCCGGTGGTGCCCTTGACGCCCCGCAGCGCCAGGCCGCCGGCCTGATGCTCCACTTCCTGCAGGTCCATATACAGTTCGTTCATCCACAAAGTGGCCCGCTTGCCCACGGTGGTCAGCTGGGCCGGCTGGCAGTGGGTGTAGGCCAGGCAGGGCATGTCCTTGTACTCGCCGGCAAACTTGGCCAGGTTGGCCAGCACGCCGATGATCTTTTTGCGCACCAGCGCCAGCCCTTGCCGCATGATGATGATGTCGGTGTTGTCGCCCACATAGCAGCTGGTGGCGCCCAGGTGGATGATGCCCTTGGCATGGGGGCACTGCAGGCCGTAGGCGTAGACATGGCTCATCACGTCATGGCGGACGAGCTTTTCCCGTGCGGCGGCTTCCTCGTAATTGATCTCATCCTTGTGGGCTTCCAGCTCGGCGATCTGTTCGTCGGTGATGTCCAGGCCCTGCTTCTGTTCGGCCCGGGCCAGGGCGATCCAGAGTCGCCGCCAGGTGCGGAACTTGTTGTCATCCGAGAAGATATACTGCATCTCGTCCGAGGCATAGCGGGTGGAGAAGGGGGAAATATAACGGTCGTGCGGCATAAATTTACCTCTTTCTGTGAAATGGAGAAAAGCGGTGCGCTTACAGCTTGAAATAGTTCACGCCGCCTTCAAAAATCGGCTGGTACTTGTCGCCGCCCACGTTCTTGTACAGCTGGTCGGCGCTGCGCTCGCTGTGGCCCATCTTGCCCAGCACCCGGCCGTCCGGGCTGGTGATGCCTTCAATGGCCAGCACGCTGCCGTTGGGGTTGTAGCGCTGGTCCATCGTCGGCACGCAGTTCAGGTCCACATACTGGGTGGCGACCTGCCCGTTTTCGATCAGTTTCTGCAGCAGCCCGTCGTTGCAGACAAAGCGTCCTTCCCCGTGGCTGATGGCAATGAGATGTTCGTCGTTGACCTCGCATTCGGCCAGCCAGGGGCTCTTGTTGGAGGCAATGCGGGTGCGCACCAGCATGCTCTGGTGGCGATGCACGGTGTTGAAGGTCAGGGTGGGGTCGCTCTCGGTGATGGGGCGGATCTCGCCATAGGGCACAAGCCCCAGCTTGATCAGCGCCTGGAAGCCGTTGCAGATGCCCAGCGCCAGGCCGTCCCGCTGGCCGAGCAGCCGGTTGACGGCATCCGCCACCGCCGGCGCCCGGAAGAACGCCGTGATGAACTTGGCCGAACCGTCCGGCTCGTCGCCGCCGGAGAAACCGCCCGGCAGCATCAGGATCTGCGCCTGGTCGATCTCCCGCACCAGCGCCTCGCAGCTTTCCGCCACGTCGGCGGGGGTCAGGTTGCGCAGCACCAGCACATGGGGGTCGCCGCCGGCACGGCGGAAGGCCCGGGCCGTGTCATATTCGCAGTTGGTGCCGGGGAAAACCGGAATGATGATGCGCGGCGTGGCCAGCCGCACGGCCGGCGCCACCCGATCCAGGGACTTGCAGCGGTATTCCAGCGCCTGCACTTCCTGGCCGGGACGGCGATAGGGGAAGACCGGTTCCAGTTTGGACTCCCAGATCTCCTGCAGCGCGGCCAGGTCCAGCGCCTCGCCGCCCGCCGTGAGCCGGTAATCCACCGTGGTGGTGCCCAGGAACTCACCGGCCGAAGCGTCCAGCAGCTCCAGGATCACCGCGCCGTAGCAGGGTTTGAGCAGCGAATCCGGGTCGATGTCGTCGCTCAGGTTCAGCCCGACCCGGTTGCCCACGCACATCTTGAACAGCGCTTCGGCCACACCGCCGAAACCGGGCGTCGCCGCCGAGAGAACCTTGCCCTCGGCGATCATCTGCTCCACGATCTTGTAGATGGAAAGCAGGCTGTTGATCTCGGGCAGACCGTCCTTGTACTGGGGCTTCAGGATCACCACGGCGCTGTTGGCCTTCTTGAACTCAGGGCTCAGCACGGTGCGGGTATTGCCGATGGCGGTGGCAAAGCTCACCAGCGTGGGGGGCACGTCCAGCCCTTCAAAACTGCCGGACATGCTGTCTTTGCCGCCGATGGAAGCGATGCCCAGGCCCATCTGGGCGTCCAGGGCGCCCAGCAGCGCGGCCATGGGCTTGCCCCAGCGCTCCGGCGCGTCGCCCAGATGCTCGAAATACTCCTGGAAGGTCAGGTACATATCCTTGTGGCGGAAGCCGGCGCAGACCAGTTTGGTCACACTTTCCACCACAGCCATGTAGGCGCCGCGGTAGGGATCGGCTTCGGTCAGGTAGGGGTTGAAGCCCCAGGCCATGCCCGAGCAGGTGGTGGTCTCGCCGTCCACCGGCAGCTTGGCGGCCATTGCCATGGCGGGGGTCAGCTGATACTTGCCGCCGTAGGGCATCAGCACGGTGGCCGCGCCGATGGTGGAGTCGAACCGTTCGCCCAGCCCCTTCTTGCTGCAGACATTCAGGTCGCCCACCATGGCCTGCATCTTTTCGGCAAAGGTACTGCCGGGCCAGCTGGGGGTCCAAGCATGGCCGGCGGTGATGTGAACGCTGGCGTGGCGCTCGGCGCCGTTGGAGTTGAGGAACTCCCGGGAAAGGTCCACGATGGCGCTGCCGTTCCAGACCTCCACCATCCGCTTCTCCTCGGTGACCTGGGCCACCACGGTGGCCTCCAGGTTTTCCTGCTGTGCCAGGGCGATGAAGCGGTCGGCGTCTTCGGCAGCCACCGCCACCGCCATGCGCTCCTGGCTTTCGCTGATGGCCAGTTCGGTGCCGTCCAGACCTTCGTACTTTTTGGTAACTTTGTTCAGGTCGATGTGCAGCCCGTCGGCCAGCTCGCCGATGGCCACCGATACGCCGCCGGCGCCAAAGTCATTGCAGCGCTTGATCATGCGGCAGGCGTCCTCACGGCGGAACAGCCGCTGCAGCTTGCGTTCGATGGGGGCGTTGCCCTTCTGCACCTCGGCGCCGCAGGTCTCCAGGCTGGACAGCTTGTGGGCCTTGCTGGACCCGGTGGCGCCGCCGATGCCGTCGCGGCCGGTGCGGCCGCCCAGCAGGATGATCACATCGCCGGGGGCGGGTTCCTCCCGCCGCACATGGCTGGCCGGGGTGGCGCCCACCACGGCGCCGATCTCCATGCGTTTGGCCACATAGCCGGGGTGGTACAGCTCATCCACCTGGCCGGTGGCCAGGCCGATCTGGTTGCCGTAGCTGGAATACCCCTGGGCGGCCGTGGTCACCAGCTTGCGCTGGGGCAGCTTGCCGGACAGGGTATCCTGCACCGGCACCAGCGGGTCGCCGGCGCCGGTCACCCGCATGGCCTGGTACACATAGCTGCGGCCCGAAAGCGGGTCCCGGATGGCGCCGCCGATGCAGGTGGCCGCGCCGCCGAAGGGCTCGATCTCGGTGGGGTGGTTGT
>MHCFR00700__coassemble_385_pt1 | contig 90968 bp, 81 predicted proteins | sample MHCFR00700__metabat2_low_PE_037 | metagenome-assembled genome bin MHCFR00700
CCGCCGATGCAGGTGGCCGCGCCGCCGAAGGGCTCGATCTCGGTGGGGTGGTTGTGGGTCTCGTTCTTGAACAGGAACAGCCAGTCCTGCATTTCGCCGTCCACATCGCACTGGATCTTGACGGTGCAGGCGTTGATCTCTTCGCTCTCGTCCAGGTTTTTCAGGATGCCGCGCTCCTTGAGGGCCTTGGCGCCGATGGTGGCGCAGTCCATCAGGGTGCGGTTTTTCTTGTCCCGGCCGGTCTCGGCGCGCAGCGCCATATACCGGTCAAAGGCGGCCTGCACAACAGCATCATCGATGGTCACATCGTCCAGGATGGTGCCGAAGGTGGTGTGGCGGCAATGGTCGGACCAATAGGTGTCGATCACCTTGATCTCGGTGATGGTGGGGTCCCGCCGCTCGCTGCGGAAATAATTCTGGCAGAAGCAGATGTCGGCGTGGTCCATGGCCAGCCCCTGCTCCTGGCGGAAAGCCTCCAGGCCGGCGTCGTCCAGGTCGATGAACCCGGTGAGGGTCTTCACCGCCTGGGGAATGGCAAACTCCATCTTGAGGGTGGTGCGCTCTTCCAGGCTGGCTTCCCGGGCTTCCACCGGGTTGATGACGTATTTCTTGATCGCGGCCAGGTCCTCGTCACCCAAAGACCCTTCCAGCAGATACACCCGGGCGCTGCGCACGGCCGGGCGTTCCCCCTGGCTGAGCAGCTGGATGCACTGGCTGGCCGAGTCGGCGCGCTGGTCAAACTGGCCGGGCAGATACTCCACCGCAAAGACGGCGCCGGCTTCGGGCAGGGTATCGTAGGTCACATCCACCGGCGGCTCGCTGAAAACCGTCGGAATGGCCTTTTCAAACAGGGCGCGGTCGATGCCCTCCACATCGTAACGGTTGAGCAGCCGCAGGCTTTTCAGCCCGCGGATCCCCAGCAGTTCGGTCAGTTCGTGGAACAGGCCCTGGGCTTCGCCGTCGAAGCCGGGTTTCTTCTCCACATAAATGCGGTAAACCATGGTTACCTCCTTATTCGCTGTCATCAGGCTTTCCCGTCAGGGAAAAGCCCGGCCGCCGGGGGTTCCGGCCCGGCGGCGGTGGGCAGGGCAAACGCCTTATTGCCCCAGGGCGGCCAGGGCGCGGCGGCCGATGTCGCTGCGCATGTGCGCTCCCTCAAACCGGATGCGCCGGGCCGCCCCGTAGGCGGTCTCCAGCGCATGGGGCAGGGTGTCGCCGGTGGCGGTCACCCCCAGCACGCGGCCGCCGGAAGTGACCAGCTTGCCATCCTTCAGGGCGGTGCCGGCGTGGTAGACCGTCACATCGGGGGCGTCCGGCAGCTGGCCTTGCTGCAGGCCGGTGATCTCCTTGCCCTTTTCATAGGCCACCGGGTAGCCGCCGGAAGCCAGGATCACGCAGGCGGCCGCGCCGCTGCGGAACTTCACCTCGGTTTCGGCCAGGGTGCCGTTGGTGGTGGCCTGCATCACGGTCAGCAGGTCGCTTTCCAGCAGGGGCAGCACCACCTGGGCTTCCGGGTCGCCGAAACGGCAGTTGTACTCAATGACCTTCGGCCCGTCCGGGGTGATCATCAGCCCGAAGTACAGGCAGCCCCGGAACGGGCAGCCCTCGGCCTGCATGGCGGCCACGGTGGGGGCAAAAATCGTCTCCATGCACACCGCCGCCACCTCGGGGGTGTAGTAGGGGTTGGGGGCAACGGTCCCCATGCCGCCGGTGTTCAGCCCCTCGTCGCCGTCCAGCGCACGCTTGTGGTCCATGCTGGAAACCATCGGCACCACGGTCTTGCCGTCGCAGAAGGACAGTACGCTCACCTCCGGCCCGGTCAGGAATTCTTCCACGACCACCCGGTTGCCCGAAGCGCCGAACTTCTTGTCCAGCATGATCTCCTTCACGCCGTCCTCGGCTTCCTGCTCATTCTGGCAGATCAGCACGCCCTTGCCCAGCGCCAAACCATCCGCCTTGATGACCACCGGGTATTTGCCGCGGCCGCGGATGTAGGCCATCGCCGCTTCGGGGGAATCGAAGGTCTCGTAGTCGGCGGTGGGGATGCCGTACTTCTTCATCAGGTTCTTGCTGAACACCTTGCTGGCCTCGATGCGGGCGGCGGCGGCGTCAGGGCCGAAGGCGGGGATGCCCGCCTTCGCCAGCTCGTCCACCATGCCCAGCGCCAGTGGGTCGTCCTGGGCCACGACCACATAGTCGAAGGCCTCCTGCTTGGCATAGGCCACCATGGCGGCCACGTCGGTGGCCGGGATGTCTTTGCACACCGCGTCGTAACTGATGCCGCCGTTGCCGGGGGCGCAGTACAACGCCGGGTGCAGGGGGCTCTTTTTCAGCGCCCGCAGGATCGCGTGTTCGCGCCCGCCGCCGCCGACAACTAAAATTTTCACGGGAAACCCCTCCTTGTTCTGCTCGTCATGGCGCAGCCCGGCCGGAAGACGGGCCGGCATGGATGGCGGGAAGGCCGCCTGCAGCGGCCTTCCCGGATCGATCAATGGTGGAACAGCCGGATGCCGCAGAAGGCCATCGCAATGCCGTACTTGTTGCAGGTATCAATGACCTGCTGGTCGCGGATGGAACCGCCCGGCTGGACGATGGCCGTCACGCCGCTGCGGCGGGCCCGCTCGATGTTGTCCCCAAAGGGGAAGAAGGCGTCGCTGCCAAGGGCCACGCCGGTCACCCGGCTCAGCCAGTCGGCCTTCTCTTCGGCGGTCAGCGGGGCCGGCTGCTCGGTGAAGGTCTCGGCCCACACGTCGTCGCCGATCACATCCTCCGGCGTGTCGCCGATGTACACGTCGATGGCGTTGTCCCGGTTGGGCTTGGTCACATCCGGGCGGAAGGGCAGGTCCAGCACCTTCGGCATGTGGCGCAGCTGCCAGTTGTCCGCCTTCTGGCCGGCCAGGCGGGTGCAGTGGATACGGCTCTGCTGGCCGGCGCCCACGCCGATGGTCTGGCCGCCCTGCACATAGCAGACACTGTTGGACTGGGTGTACTTCAGCACGATCAGGCTCATCACCAGGTCACGCTTCTGGTCTTCGGTCAGGATCTTGTTTTCGGTGACGATGTTGGAAAGCATCGTGTCGGCGGTGATGGCCAGGTCCTGGCGCCCCTGCTCGAAGGTCACGCCGTAGACGGTGCGGCGTTCCAGCGGGGCGGGGGTGTAGTCGGGGTCGATGGCCACGATGTTGTAGTTGCCCTTCTTTTTGGACTTGAGCACCTCCAGCGCGTCCGCGTCATAGCCGGGGGCGATGATGCCGTCGCTCACCTCATGCTGGATGAGCCGGGCCGTGGCCAGGTCGCACACGTCGGACAGGGCGATCCAGTCCCCGAAGCTGGACATCCGGTCCGCCCCGCGGGCTCGGGCGTAGGCGCAGGCCAGGGGGGAAAGCTCCGCCCCGGCGTCGATGTGGTACATTCTGCGCAGGGTATCGTCCAGCGGCAGACCTACCGCCGCGCCGGCGGGGGAGACATGCTTGAAGCTGGCCGCCGCCGGCAGGTCCAGCGCGGCCTTCAGGTCCTTGACCAGCTGATAGCTGTTGAAGGCGTCGAGAAAATTGATGTACCCGGGCTTGCCGTTGAGGATGCTCACCGGCAGCTCGCTGCCGTCCGCCATATAGATGCGGGCCGGCTTCTGGTTGGGGTTGGTGCCGTATTTCAGCTGAAATTCCTTCATCGCTCAGCCCTCCACTTTGTCATACTTGTTGATGATGACATCTTCGTAATCACCGGTACCCAGCTCGATGGCCCGCACAAACAGGCTCACCTTGTTGTCCGGGTCCAGCGCTTCCCACACCTTGCCGGCAAACTCGTTGGGGTCGGTCTCGTCCACCGTCACCCGCAGCGGCTCCCCGGCAAAGCTGGGCAGGGGGTTGCCGTCCTTCTGGTAGGTGGTCAGCAGCTGGCCTTCGCCGGCCACCGGCTGGGGGTAGTCGAAGGTCTGGCGCTGTACGCTGTCCCCGTTGCCCTCGCAGCTTTTCAGAATGCTCATCTTGTAGCCGCCCAGCCGCATATCCACAACACCGGAGATGCGGGGGGTGAAGTTGGGTTCGTCATCCTCAAAGGTGCGGGTGGCCAGGGCCGCCTCAAAGCTGTACCCGGGGAACAGCCCGTCCCGGATAAAGGCGTAGATCGTGTCGGTCTGGTCGCCGTTGGTCACGATGGTGGTGTCGCCCAGCGTCAGCACCGGGTTGTAGATGATCAGGTGGGGATCCTCCATCTTGGAAGGATCGGCGGCCACCGTGCGGATGCCGCCCCGGTCAGGGCAGGCTTCGAACACCCGGTTGCGGCTGTTCTGGCTGCGGCCCATGATCCAGTAGGCGATCATCACCTTGTTGCCGTCCGGCGTCAGGCCGATGCAGATGCCGCGGCCCGGGTACTTGGTGCCGGAAAGATACTTGTACAGATTCTTTTTCATCGCTTACACCTCGTCATTACACACCATGGCGACGGCCCGGGGCAGAAGCTGCCATTCGGCTTCCACCATCACCCGTTTCTGCAGGGTCTCGGGGGTGTCGTCGGGACGCACCTCCACCGCCTTCTGCAGCAGGATCGGCCCGCCGTCGCATTCCTCGTTGACAAAATGCACCGTGGCGCCGGTCACCTTGACGCCCCGCGCCAGCGCCGCCTCATGAACGCGCAGCCCGTAAAAGCCCGGGCCGCAGAAACTGGGGATCAGGCTGGGATGAACGTTCAGGATGCGGTTGGGGTAGGCGGCGATCACGCTGGGGCCCAGCACGCTCAAAAAGCCGGCCAGCACCACAACGTCGATGCGGTGGGCCTGCAGCACGGCCAGCAGCGCCGCATCAAAGGCTGCGCTGTCGGCGTAGTCCCGGCGGGCCACCACGGCGGTATCCACACCGAAATTCTCTGCGCGGGTCAGGGCATAGACCCCCGGCTTGCTGGCCACCACCAGGCTCACGCGGCCGTTGGGGTTTTCCCCCCGGCGTTCGCTTTCCAGGATGGCCTGCAAGTTGGTCCCGCCGCCGGAAACCAGCACTGCGATCCGTTTCATACCAGTTCCACCCCGTCGCCCTGCGCGATCACGCCCAGGCGGTAGGCGTCCTCGCCGTGGGCTTTCAGGATCTCGATGGCCTTGTCGGCCTCCTCGGCGCCAACCGTCAGCACCATGCCGACACCCATGTTGAAGGTGTTGAACATGTCATGCTCCGGAATGCCGCCCACCCGGGCCAGCAGGTCGAACAGGGCGGGGGTGCGCACATCGGCCTTGGCAATGCGGGCGCAGCAGCCTTCCTTCAGGCTGCGGGGAATGTTCTCATAAAAACCGCCGCCGGTGATGTGGGACACACCCTTTACGGTGACCTCCTTCATCACGGCCAGCACCGGCTTGACATAGATGCGGGTGGGGGCAAGCAGCGCCTCGCCCAGCGTGGCGCCGCCCAGCTCGTCGTAGCGGTTCGCAAGCACTTCGGGGTGGTTGTCCAGATCAAAGATCTTGCGCACCAGGGAGAAACCATTGGAGTGTACGCCGCTGGAAGGCAGGGCAATCATCACATCGCCGGGCTGCATCCCGCTGTTGTCCAGGATCTTGCTCTTGTCCACGGCGCCCACCGTGAAGCCGGCCAGATCGTAGTCGTCCTCCGGCATCACGCCGGGGTGTTCGGCCGTTTCGCCGCCCACCAGCGAGCAGCCGGCCCGCACACAGCCCTCGGCCACGCCCTTGACGATCTCGGCGATCTTTTCCGGCACGTTCTTGCCGCAGGCGATATAGTCCAGGAACACCAACGGCTTGGCGCCGGCGCAGACCACGTCGTTCACGCACATGGCCACGCAGTCGATGCCGATGGTGTCGTGCTTGTTCATGTACTGGGCGATGCGCAGCTTGGTGCCGACGCCGTCGGTGCCGGAAATCAGGACCGGGTGGGGCATGTCGGTGCAATCCAGCTCAAACAGACCGCCGAACCCGCCCAGGCCGCCGATGCAGTGCTCGTTCATCGTGCGGGCCACATACTGTTTCATCAAACGGACGGCTTCGTAACCGGCGGTGATGTCCACGCCGGCGGCGGCGTAGCTTTCGGAATAGCTTTTCTCCATGGGTCGTCCACTCCTTTTTTACAGCTTTTTGTTGGTGTTGGACTGGCTCAGCGGCCGGTCATAGACAATGTCCATCGTCTCGGTGGGCGGGGCGACCGGATATTTGCCGGTAAAGCAGCCCACGCAGTACCCGCAGCGGCTGTTTTTGGCCAGCTGCTGCACATGTTCCACACTCAGGTATCCCAGCGTGTCCGAACCGATGATCCGGTTGATCTCCTCCACGGTATGGCCGGTGGCGATCAGCAGCTTCTGGTCGGGAATATCGGTGCCGAAATAACAGGGATGGGTGAAGGGCGGGGCCGAGATGCGGTAATGGACCTCCTTGGCGCCGGCGTCCCGCAGCAGGCGGATGGTGCGGGCGCTGGTGGTGCCCCGCACCACCGAGTCGTCCACCAGCACCACCCGCTTGCCGGCCACGGTGGAGGAGATGGCGTTGAGCTTGATGCGCACGCTGTTTTCCCGCTGGGCCTGGCTGCCCTGGATGAAGGTGCGGCCCACATACTTGTTTTTGATAAAGCCGATGCCGTAGGGAATGCCGCTTTCCAGCGCATAGCCCAGCGCGGCGTCCAGCCCGGAATCCGGCGCGCCGATGACCACATCGGCCTCCACCGGGTGTTCCTGGGCCAGAAAACGGCCGGCCTGCAGCCGGGCTTCGTGGACGCAGGTGCCCTCAATGACCGAGTCCGGGCGGGCAAAATAGATGTACTCGAACACGCACAGGGTATGGGGGGCGGTGTTGCAGTGGGTGCGGATGCTGCGCAGACCGAACCGGTCGGCCACCACGATCTCGCCGGGCTCCACATCCCGCAGCATCCTGGCGCCCACGGCGTCCAGTGCGCAGGATTCCGACGCAAAGGCATAGCCGGCGCCGTCGGGCAGCTCGCCGATGCACAGCGGGCGGAACCCATGGGGGTCGCGGGCGGCAATGAGCTTGGTGTGGGTCATGATGACCAGGCTGTAGGCGCCCTCGATCTGTTCCATCGTGCGGCAGACAGCGGTCTCGATGTCAGGGGAGACCAGCCGGTTCTGGGTCAGCAGATAGCCGATCACCTCGGTATCGGAGGTGCCGTGAAAGATCGAGCCGCTCATCTCCAGCTTGTGGCGCAGCCGGGCCGCGTTGGTCAGGTTGCCGTTGTGGCAGATGGCCATGGCGCCCTTGCAGTGGTGCAGTACCATCGGCTGGGCGTTGGACCGGCTGCGCTTGCCGGAGGTGGCATACCGCACATGGCCGGTGGCCATCTTGGCGCCTTTCGGCAGGTCCTCCAGCACCCGCTTGGTGAACACCTCACTCACCAGGCCCAGGTCCCGGTGGCCGGACAGCACGCCGTCCACATTCAGGGCGATGCCGCAGCTTTCCTGGCCGCGGTGCTGCAGCGCGTACAAGGCGCTGTACACGGCGCTGACCATGTCGGTCTGGCCGGTGGAATCATAGATGCCGAAGACCCCGCACTCCTCGTGCAGACCGCCGACATCCAGAGAAAAATCGCTCATGGTAACAAAACTCTCCGTTCTAGAAATCAGGCAGGCGCGATCAGCCCAGCAGACGCTTCATGACTTCCTGGTAAGCGTCGGCCTCCCCGCCCATGTCGCGGCGGAACAGGTCCTTGTCCAGATGGGCGCCGGTGGTGGCGTCCCAGAAACGGCAGGTGTCGGGGCTGATCTCGTCGGCCAGAATGATGGTGCCGTCCGACAGGCGGCCGAATTCCAGCTTGAAGTCGATCAGGCGGATGTTGGCTTCCAGCAGGATCTTCTTGAGCACCTCGTTGACCTGGAAGGCATACTTGGTGATGGTGTCGATCTCCTCCTGGGTGGCCAGGTCCAGGGCCAGGGCGTAGTAGTGGTTGATGAAGGGGTCGTGCAGGTCGTCGTTCTTGTAGCTGAACTCCAGGATCGGGGTCTTGAAAGCGGTACCCTCGGGCACGCCCATGCGCAGGGTGAAGTGGCCGGCCGCCACATTGCGGATGATGACCTCCAGCGGAACGATCTCCACCTTCTTCACGAGGGTGTCGCGGTCGTTGAGCTCCTTGACATAGTGGGTGGGGATGCCTTCCTTCTCCAGCTTCTGCATCAGCGCGTTGGACAGTTTGTTGTTCACGATGCCCTTGTCCCGGATGGTGCCCTTCTTCTCACCGTCGCCGGCGGTGGCGTCGTCCTTGTAGTGGACCATCACAATCTCGGGGTCGGTGGTGGCGAACACCTGCTTGGCCTTGCCTTCATACATCTGGTCCAGAATCTTGATCTCGTTGTTTTCCATGGGAAAGACGCTCCTTTTCATTTTTTGACAGTTCTTGTGGTTTCGTTGGGATCTCGGTCCGATCGCTGTGCAAACGGCGTTGCTGCTCACTTCTATTGTACCTTGTTTGCCGGCGCGGCGCAACCGCCGCCCGGCAGCAAATACGTCTTACAGCGCGGCGGCTTCGGCAGCCACGGCGGCATCCTTCTTGGCGATGGCCGCGGCCGTTTCGGCCCGGAAGGCGTCCAGCTTGGCGGCCAGCGCCTCGTCGCTCACCGCCAGGATGGCCACAGCCAGGTAGGCGGCGTTTTTGGCACCGTTGAGGGCGACCGTCGCCACCGGGAAGCCGGAGGGCATCTGCACGGTGGCCAGCAGGGCGTCCAGGCCGTCCATAGCGCCGCCCTTCATCGGGATGCCCACCACCGGCAGGGTGGTGTTGGCCGCGAACGCGCCGGCCAGGTGGGCCGCCATGCCGGCCGCGCACAGGATCACGCCGTACCCGTTGGCCCGGGCGCTTTTGGCGAAGGCGGCGGCGGCCTCCGGGGTGCGGTGGGCCGAAAGGATGTGGGCCTCATAGGGCACGCCGAACTCCTTCAGCACCCCGCAGGCACCCTTCACCACCGGCCAGTCGCTGTCCGAACCCATGATGACGGCCACTTTTTTTTGTTCCTGCATACTGCAAACCTCCTAAGCAAATAAAAGAGCGCAGCGTATACTTACACTGCGCTTGTTGTGGATAGGATACACGGCTGCCCCAAGCCATTGCGTACACGGGGGCCGCTGTACGGCTGATGGACGTTCCCGATACCCGACACGGCGCACCCTCCCTTCACGAAATGGAACAGTAGGACATCCTGTAAATTCAGTGTAAAGCCATGCCGGGAAAAAAGCAAGTCGCCGCACCCCTTTTCAGCCATGTACCCCAGCGCCCACAGTTTCGCAGAGGGCTTTTTGTCGAAATTGATGAAGCGGCCCGGGGTGAAGTATGACTTTTCACCGCCTTGTCAGGACCGGGAAACCATGGTATACTGGGGCCAAAGAAAAGGGGGCTTGGTTATGACGATTCTTCGGAAATATTCCCATGTGCTGGTGCTGGGCCGCGGCGGCTTCGGCGCCGAACTGGGCGAGATGCTGGAAGACTGCGGCTGGGGGACTCCGCTGTTTCTGGACGACAAAGTCCCCGATTGTGCCGGCACCCTGCGGGATTATGTGGACCCGGTGCTGCGCCGCCGCTGCCAGGCCGCCTTCGTGGCCCTGGGCAACAGCGAACTGCGGCTGGAACTGATCCGCAAACTGACGGCGGTGGGCTATCAGCTGCCGGTGTTCCGGCACCCGGCGGCCGTGGTCAGCCCTTCGGCCCGGCTCGGGCAGGGCACCGTCGTGCTGCCCTTCGCTTTTGTGGGCGCCAACGTGCGCACCGGCGTCGGCTGCCTGATCAACGCGGGGGCCATCGTGGACCATGACGCAGCGCTGGAGGACGGGGTCCATGTGGCCCCGGGCGGAATCGTCAAGGCCGGCGCCGCCGTGCCGGCCGGCACCAAGGTGGACAGCGGGCAGGTCGTCCGCTCCCCCTGGGAGCAGGCCGCCCGCTGACACAATCGACGGAGAGGAAAGAAGGACGATATGACACAGACCAACCCGATGAACCCATCCGCCCGCCGCATCTATGTGGACGCCATGAAGGGGCTTGGCATCCTCTTGGTGGTGTGGGGGCATTTTGAGGAATACTACCGCGGCACATCGCCGCTGTTCAACGGCAGCTTTGAGTGCATGTACCTCTTCCACATGGCGCTGTTCTGCCTGTGCAGCGGTCTGGTGGCCAAATTCAACTGGAAAAAACTGGTTCTGCAGCAGGTCTGGCTGTACCTGCTCTGTCAGGCGCTGATGATCCTCTTCCGCACCGCCGTCCTGAACGAAAATCTGGCGGAGACGGGCGGGCTGCTGCTGGCCTGGCTGGTGCCCTGGCGGCACATGTGGTACCTGTATTCGCTGATCTTCTGGGAACTGACGGTGCCGCTGCTGGCCCTTGTGCGGGACCGTCTGCGTCTGCCGGGCAAACTGCTGGGCCTGGCGGCGGCCGCGGCGATCGGGCTGGCGGCCGGCGGGGTGGAATGGCCCTTCGCCTTCAACCGGGTCTTCGCCTTTTTCCCCTACTACGCCGCCGGCGTTCTTTTTAAGGAGGAGATCGACCGCTGGTTCTGCGCAGCCCGAAAAAACCCGGTGCTGCCGGCCGTGTCGGCGGTGGTGCTGGTGGCCTTTTACGGCTTCGTGTTCGGCAGCGTGCTGCGTGCGCCGGAACCTGTCTATGAGGGGGCCCGCATCTTCCACGACGTGGCCTACACCGACGGTTACGCCATGTCCGACCGGGCCGCCACCTATCTGATCGGCTTGCTCACGGTGCTGGCGCTCATCGCCCTGCTGGGCCGGGTGCAGACGCTGGCCTCCCTGGGCAGGCGCACGCTGCCGGTGTACATCATGCACATGCTGGTCTATGCGTTCCTGATCGAACTGGGCGCTTACGAGGCCGCCGGCGGCAAGGGTACGCTGGCGGTGGCAGGCTGGGTGTTCCTGGCGGCCGGCGGGTGTATCGGCCTGTTTGGCTCCCGGCCGGCGTCTGCGATTTTTGACCTGGTCGCAAACCTGTGGTACAAAAAGCTGCCGGCTCTGCTCCGGGCCGGCAGACAAGACTGAACCGGCCCGGGGCCGCTCTGCGGCGTCGGAAAGGGAAGCCCCGGCGGCTGGCGCCCATACAAATGCAAAGCAGCAGTCGTCCGTTTCGGCAAAGCGCCGGAACGGACGACTGTTTCTTGTAGAAAAAGGCGAACTTTCCGCCGGGGCTTGCCCGCATTGCTACCTTGCGTTACAATATAGTCAAAGGAACCATGCTATACAAGGTAGCTTGCGCTGACAACGACAGGACAAAGGGGGAGAGGGGCGCATGTCCGGCTTCGACCGCAGCCAACTGCGCAAGGGCACGTTGGAAGGCTGCATTTTGCAGATCATTGCCCGCGCCCCCAATTACGGGTATGCCATTGCCGACGCACTGCGGGCAAGCGGCTTCCAGGATGTGAACGAGGGCACACTCTACCCGCTGCTGCTGCGGCTGGAGCGCAAGAACCTGATCCGGGCCTTTTACCGGGCGTCCCCCAGCGGGCCCAGCCGCAAATATTATGACCTGACCGAAGCGGGACGGCAGTATCTGCAGGAGTTTCTCATCGCCTGGCGGCAGACCGCGGCCGGTGTGGAAAATGTTTTGGCGGGGCAGACCCCGGCCCGGGAAGGAGAGGTGCAGGATGTGGGCCAATGAATACGGTGCGCTGAAAAAGCAGAACAGGAAGCGGTTTGACGCCCTTTGCCTGGCCGACCGCAACACCATCACCGTGGCGATGGAGTCCATCCAGAATGCCAGCTGGAATCTGTACGAGGTGGAGCGGGTCCGCAAGGACCTGATCGACATGGCCGAAAAGGCGAAGGAGGAAGGCAAAACCCTGGCGGAAGCCCTGGGCCCCGACCGCCGCCGGGTGTTTGACGAGATGGCCCGGGAGATCGAATCCGGCGATTTTGTGGATTGGCTCTGCCAATACGGTTCCTGGTACTACCTGCCGTTCCATGCCGGCGTGGTGCTGTTTCAGGCGCTTTTGGGGCAAACGGAACACCTGATGCTGCTCGTGCTGCTCACGCCGATGTTCCTGCTGACGGCGTTTGGCGTTGCCTGCCTGCGGCGGAAGATCTGGGTCAGCGCCTCCTCCCGGGAAAAGCGGGAGATGCTGATGCGCCTGGTTTCTGTCGTGGTGATCCTGCTGGTGTTCGGCCTGGCGTTTCTCGCCATGGGCACCGTGGAGGATCTTGGCACCGTGTCGGCGGTGCTCTACGCGGGGCTTGATCTGCTGATCTTTTTTGGCAGCCGGCTGCTGAGCCGCTTCCGCTACAACCAGACCGCCCGGCGCCACCCCTGGCGCTGAGGGGGCTTTGCTCCCGCGCCCTGACACAACACGAAAATTCCCCGCCCGGGGCCTTGCACGGGGCCCGCGGGCGGGGAATTTCCTTTGCACAGAGTAAGAGTTTCCTTCTCCTCGGCTCAACCGGATGGCGCCGCACAATGCGCCCCGGAACGGGATGTCAAAGTTTTGCCAGGATCGCGTCCCCCATGGCCGTACAGCCGATAAGGCGGCAGCCTTCCTGCATGATGTCGGCGGTGCGCAGCCCATCGTCCAGCACGGCCGAGACGGCTGCCTCGATCTCGTCCGCCTCGGCGGCCATGCCGAAACTGTAGCGCAGCATCATCGCGGCGGACAGGATGCAGGCGATGGGGTTGACCTTGTCCTGCCCGGCAATGTCGGGGGCCGAACCGTGGATCGGTTCGTACAGTCCGCAGCTGGTGGCCCCGAGACTGGAGGAGGGCACCATGCCGATGGAACCGGTGATCTCGCTGGCCTCGTCCGACAGGATGTCCCCGAACATGTTTTCGGTGACGATCACATCAAACTGGCTGGGGTCCTTGCAGATCTGCATGGCGGCGTTGTCCACGAACATCTCGCTGAACTCCACCTCCGGGTATTCCCCGGCCAGCTGTTCCAGGACCCGGCGCCACAGCCGGCTGGTGTCCAGCACATTGGCCTTGTCCACGCAGGTCAGCTTTTTGCGGCGCTTCATAGCGGTCTCAAACCCGATGCGCCCGATCCGCTCGATTTCATGCTCGGTATAGGGCATGGTGTCCACGGCTTTCAGCTCGCCGTCCTGGTGGAAGGTCTTGTGCTCGCCGAAGTATACCCCGCCGATCAGCTCCCGCACCACAATGAAGTCGATGCCCCGGTCCACGATCTGCTTTTTCAGCGGGCTGGCGTCGGCCAGCTGGGGCCAGATCCTGGCCGGCCGGTTGTTGGAGTACAGCCCCATCCCGGCCCGCAGCCGCAGCAGCCCTTTTTCGGGGCGCTGGTCGCCGGGCAGCCCCTCCCACTTGGGTCCGCCGATGGCGCCCAGCAGCACGCTGTCCGCGGCGCGGCATTTGTCCAGCTCGGCCTGGGGCAGCGGGTCCCCGAACTTGTCGATGGCCTCACCGCCCATATAGGCGCGGGTGTAGGTGAAGGTGTGGCCGTGCTTCTCGGCAATCTTGTCCAGCACCCGCACCGCCTGGGTCACGATCTCGGGGCTCGCACAGTCACCGTAGATCAGTGCAATGTTCTTTTCCATATCTGCCTCTTTCCTGTGTTGGGGCGGCGTCTGCACACGCCGCGGTATCAGCCCTGCCGCAGGCTGTTCATCAGCCCGCCGGCCGCGATGATCTTCTGGATGAAAGGGGGGAAGGGCTCGGCCTGGAAGGTCTGCCCGGTGGTCACGTCGGTGATCACGCCGGTGTCAAAGTCGATGGACACCGTGTCGCCCTGGGCGATGGCCTCGCTGGCGGCCGGACATTCCAGGATCGGCAGCCCGATGTTGATGGCGTTGCGGTAAAAGATGCGGGCGAAGCTTTTGGCGATCACGCAGTCGATGCCGGCGGTCTTGATGGCCAGCGGCGCGTGTTCGCGGGAGGACCCGCACCCGAAGTTTTCGCCGCCCACCATGATGTCCCCGGCCTGTACGCGGGTGACAAAGGTCTTGTCGATGTCCTCCATGCAGTGGCCGGCCAGCTCCCGGGCGTCCTGGGTGTTCAGGTAGCGGGCGGGGATGATAACGTCGGTGTCGATGTTGTCGCCGTATTTGAAAACGGTACCTTGGGCTTTCATGTTCAAACCTCCCTCGGGTCGGTGATGCAGCCGGTCAGCGCGCTGGCGGCGGCGGTGGCGGGGCTGGCCAGATAGATTTCCGAATCCACATGCCCCATGCGTCCCACAAAGTTGCGGTTGGTGGTGGAGACGCAGCGCTCGCCTTCGGCCAGGATGCCCATATAGCCGCCCAGGCAGGGCCCGCAGGTGGGGGTGGAGACGATGCAGCCCGCATCAATGAAGGCGGTGGTGTAGCCGCGCAGGATGCACTCCCGGTAGACGGCCATCGTGGCGGGGATGATGATGGCCCGCACCCCCTTGGCGATGTGCCTGCCGTTGAGGATCTTGTAGGCGGCCTCCATATCCTCCAGCCGGCCGTTGGTGCAGGAACCGATCACCACCTGGTCGATCCGGATGCCGCCGCCCTCCCTGGCCGGGTGGGTGTTTTCGGGCAGGTGCGGGTAGGAGACGGTGGGCTCCAGCGTGTCCAGATCAATGACCACGGTGCGTTCATACTCGGCGTCCGGGTCGGCCTCGTACCGGACCCAGGGGCGCTGGCTGCGGCCCCGGAGGTAGGCTTCGCAGGTCTCGTCCACCGGGAAGATGCCGTTCTTGGCGCCGGCCTCGATGGCCATGTTGCAGATGCACAGCCGGTCTTCCATGGTCAGGCTGGCAACGCCCTCGCCGGTGAACTCCAGGCTCTTGTACAAAGCGCCCGACACGCCGATCTTGCCGATCAGGTGCAGGATCACATCCTTGCCCGAGACAGGGGCCTTCAGGCTGCCCTTCAGTTCCACCCGGATGGCGGCGGGCACCTTGAACCAGGCCATACCGGTGGCCATGCCGGCCGCCATGTCGGTGGAGCCGACCCCGGTGGAGAAGGCCCCCACCGCGCCGTAGGTGCAGGTATGGCTGTCGGCGCCGATGATGCAGTCGCCGGCGGTCACGATGCCCTTTTCGGGCAGCAGCGCGTGCTCAACGCCCATCGTGCCCACGTCATAGAAGTTCAGGATGTCGTACTTGCTGGCAAATTCCCGGCACTTCTTGCTCTGCTGGGCGCTCTTGATGTCCTTGTTGGGGACAAAGTGGTCCAGCACGATGTTGACCCGGGTCTTGTCGAACACGGCGTCAAAGCCGGCCTTTTCAAACTCGTTGATGGCCACCGGGGTGGTGATGTCGTTGCCCAGCACGATGTCCAGGCGGGCGTTGATGAGCTGCCCGGCTTTGACGGAAGCCGCCCCGCAGTGTGCGGCCAGGATCTTCTGCGTCATGGTCATTCCCATGGTTGTTTCCCTCCGTTTTGTGCGTTGCCGTTACTTGTTGTTGATGGCGCTGACCAGGGCACGGATGCCGGCCACGATGATGTCGGTGTGGGTGCCGCAGCCCCAGGTCTCCTCACCGCTGGCCCATTTCAGCCCCACATAGCTGCAGGCGCGGCTGTCAGTGTCGGTATCCAGGGCGTGTTCGCTGTAATGGACCAGCGTGAAGTGCAGCCCGGTCTGCTGTTCGATGGCGGTGGCCACGGCGTCCAGGCGGCCGTTGCCGGTGGCGGAACATTCGCTGACGCTGCCGTTCACATCCAGCGTGACCCGGGCGGTGATGGTGTTGTCGTCGTTCTGGCTGAAATGGGCGGCGGTCACATTCAGCGGCCGGGTGTGGTTGAGGTAGGCCCGCTCGAAGACGTACAGGACCTCCTTGACGCTCAGCTCCTTGTGCTGGTGGTCGCTGACCTCCTTGACCCGGTAGCCCAGGTCCTCCCGCATCCGCGGCGGCGGGTTGTAGCCGTAGTTCTGCTGCAGCAGGAACCCGATGCCGCCCTTGCCGCTCTGGGAGTTGATGCGGATGACATCGGCGTCGTAGGTGCGGCCGATGTCGTGGGGGTCGATGGGGATATACGGGCAGGTCCACTCATGCAGGCCGTGCTCTTTGCGGTAGTTCATCCCCTTGGCGATGGCGTCCTGGTGGCTGCCCGAGAAGGCGGCAAAGACCAGGCTGCCGGCGTAGGGGGTGCGCTCGTACACGTGCATCCGGGTCACCCGCTCGTAGGTCTCGCAGATGGCCGGCATGTCGGAAAAGTCCAGCTTCGGGTCCACGCCGTGGCTGTACATATTCATCGCCAGGGTGACGGCGTCCACATTGCCGGTGCGTTCCCCGTTGCCGAACAGGCAGCACTCGACGCGCTGGGCGCCGGCCAGCACGGCCAGTTCGGCGTCGGCCACGCCGCAGCCGCGGTCGTTGTGCGGGTGGGAGGAAAGGATCACGCTGTCCCGGTATTTCAGATGCTTGGAACACCACTCGATCTGGTTGGCGTAGATGTGCGGCATGCTCATCTCCACCGTGACCGGCAGATTGATGATCATGGGGCGGTCGGGGGTGGGCTGCATCACATCCAGCACGGCGTTGCACACTTCCACGGCGTACTCGGGCTCGGTGCCGGTGAAACTTTCGGGGCTGTATTCAAACAGGAAGTTGCCCTCGTATTCCTCGCTCAGCTGCTTGACCAGCTTGGCGCCGTCCACCGCGATCTGCTTGATCTCCTCCCGGGATTTTTTGAACACCTGCTCCCGCTGGGCCACGCTGGTGGAGTTGTAGAAGTGGATGATGGCCCGGGGCGCCCCCTTGACCGCCTCGAAGGTGCGGCGGATGATGTGGTCCCGGCACTGGGTCAGCACCTGCACCGTCACGTCGGCGGGGATGCGGTTCTCGTCAATCAGCTTGCGCAGGAAGGTGTATTCGGTCTCGCTGGCTGCCGGGAACCCCACCTCGATCTCCTTGAAGCCGATCTTGAGCAGCATCTCGTAAAATTCCAGCTTTTCGTCCAGGTCCATCGGCACGATCAGGCTCTGGTTGCCGTCGCGCAGATCGACGCTGCACCAGATGGGGGCGGCTTCGATATGGTCCTTCTGGGGCCACTCGTAGATATGCCCGGGTTCCACCGGCGGGGGATAGTAGCCGATGCGATACTTGCTTGCGTCCATCATAGTCCAACTGCCTCCTTGTGATTGCGGCCGCCGGGCGGCCCTGTGCGCCTTCAAGGAAAAACGGCAACAAAAAAACCGTCCCTCAAAGGCAGATGCCTTTGAGAGACGGGAACGTCTTAAAAAGCGTTGTACCCGCGGTACCACTCTCATTGCTGCTGGAAGCAGCCCCTCTGTACGATCGGCCGAAGCGAATCGCGCCTGTATGATAACGGTCAGGTTCCGTCCGCACCTAACGGCAAAGCGCTCAGCACGGCTGCTCGGGGGCCAGTGACGCAAACCCTTCCGCACCGCCTTGCACCAACCGGCGGCTCTCTGCAGCGGGAAGCGGGATTGCTTTTTCCCCGTCATTGCATGTATAACTTACTGGTAACAAGTCTAGCAGGTTTCACAGCCGCTGTCAAGCGGCGCCGGGCCGGCAACCGGCGAATTTGTGCAAAACCCACAAGCCTGTTGAAAATATTGTGGCAAATCCGCTGCGCCGCTCAGGCGGCGTCCTCGGCGGTGGCCGCGGCGGCGTCCCCGGTCCCGTCTTCGGTCCCTTCCGGTACGGGGGCGGTGGTGCGCGGGGTCACGGCCAGCGGGTCGGGCAGAGAATCGGTCTGTATGGCTTCCAGCACAGCTGGAACACCGGGGAAGAACTTCCGGATGCCGGTGTCCTTGCAGTGCAGGCCGTCGAAGAAGTCCATCTCCTCAATGCCCTCCACACAGGCGGGGTCGTAGCTGCCGTACAGCGGCACATCGTTGTCGGCGCAGTACTGGCGCAGCCAGTTTTCTACCTGGAAGAACCCCTGGTGCAGCTCGGTCTCGCCCAGCAGATAATTGTATAAGTAGGGGTGCCAGGGGGAGAGCACCAGGATCACGGTGGTGCCCTGGTCCCGCGCATAGCGGATGAAGGCGTCAAAGGCGTCCAGCTGGGTCTGGGACAGTTCGTTGAACCCTTCCATGTGGACGCTGTTGAAGGTGGAACAGGCAGCCGCGGCCTGCGCCAGAATCTGTTCCTGGGTCTGGTTGCGGAATTCCACATTGTACAGGATGCTGCCGTCCGACCGCTTGATGTTGGTGGATTGGTCGAAGGGGTCCCCCTCCACCGGGTTGAACTCGATGGTGTTGCCATCGTCGTCGGTGACGGTGGACTGGCCCCGGTTCTTGACAAAGTAGTCCACGTTCCCCTGGAAGTAGGCAGGCTCGGCCAGCGCCTTCCACAGTTCCACCGGGTCGGGCTCCTCATAGTCGGTGGGAACGCCCAGCACCTTGGTCAGAAACTCGTTGTACAGGTCGGCGTCGGCGCGCTCGTCAAAGGCGTTCTCGCTGTCGTAGAAGACCCAGGGGTCCACACTCCAGATCAGCACTTTGGGCGCCTTGCCGTAGGTGATCATCTTGTAATAGCTGGTCATGTTGTCCCGCACGTCGGCGCCGGTAACGCCCATGTTGAAAAAGCTGTCCACCCCGACCAGTTCCCGGTTGAACTGCAGGATGCGGCTGGAGCCCACGGCGATCACCTCCGGCGTTTCGGCCACGTCCTGGGCGTAAAGCTGCACGACCTCCCGCTCGTCCATCGAGTCGAAGTTGGTCACATCATAGCCCTGCAGCATCAGGTCCACGATGCGGCGGGGGGCCAGCTCGCCCTGGAACAGGCCGCTGCGGTCCACTGTATAGCTGAACCAGACCATGAACGCCAGGATGGGCAGGCAGAGCGCCAGCTTGATGAGGGTCTTGGACCCAAAATACAGCCGGCGCACAAAACCCAGCCAGAACCGCCCCCAGAGGGTGTAGCGGCGGGGCTTGCGCGGCGGGCGGCTGCGCCGGGCCGGTTTCGCGGGGCGGGGCGGGGCAGCCACGCCGCCGCGGGCCCGGTGGATATGCTGCGGGGGCTGGGGAACAGGGGGACGACTTGCCATAAGTAAGGAAACTCCTTTCCGACAAAATCAGGAATCAGACAGCGGCAGGCCGGCCGCAGGGCGAAGGGCGCCGGGGACAAAGGGCGGCGCGGCCTCGGCAGGACACCGACGGCCCGGCGCCGCCGGCCTTGCCGGATGCGCTCAGAACTGCTGGTAGATGAAGGCGCTCTGGCCGAAGGCGCCGAAACACAGGATGGCGGCGCCGGCTGCGTAGTAAAGGGTCCAGCGCAGCACGAAATTCTGCCGGCGGATCCACCGGGCCACGCTGCGGCCATGACTTTCTGCGGCCAGCACGATCGCGGCGGCGCAGGTCAGCACCACCGGCAGGCGGCCGTCGATGCCGGTATCGTACAGCGTGGTGCGCACGCTGTCCCAGGCGTTCTGCCAGCCCTGGACCATGCCGGCATACACCGCATAGGGGTCTGCATTGTACAGCGCACCGGCGAAGAACACCAGCGACAGGATAAACAGCAGGAAGGTGATGCAGCGCTGCAGCAGGACCCGCAGCCAGTCGGCCCGGTACAGGGGGTTGTACCGCCACAGCTGTTTGCGCACCGGGAAGGTGGCCCGGCCGATGGCCGAAGCCACACCGCAGAACAGCCCCCACATCAGGTAGCGCCAGTCGGCGCCGTGCCACAGCCCCGAGACAAGGAAGACAATCAGGATATTGAGCAGCCGCCGCGCCATTCCGCAGCGGCTGCCGCCCAGCGGGATGTAGACATAATCCCGGAACCACCCGGTCATGCTGATGTGCCAGCGGGCCCAGAATTCGCTGAAGCTGGTCGCCTCAAAGGGGCTGTTGAAGTTTTCGATCAGGTCGTAGCCCAAAATCCGTGCGACACCCAGGGCGATGTCGCAGCAGCCGGAAAAGTCCATGTACAGCTGGATGGCGAACAGCACGGTGGCCGCCACCAGGTTGGGGCCGTTCATCGTGTCCGGCGCACCGTAGACAAAGCCGACATACCGGCTCAGGTTGTCGGCAATGACCATCTTTTTCATGTACCCCCACAGGATGCGGAACAGCCCGCCCGCGCAGCGGCTGTAGCTGAACCGGCGGGAAGCTTGGATCTGCGGGCGCAGATGCGGATACCGCTCGATCGGGCCGGTGATCATGGTGGGGAAGAAGCTGACGAACATCGCGTAGTGCAGCAGGTTCGGCTCCACCCGGCATCGCTTGCGGAACACGTCGATGGTGTAGCTCAGCGCGGCAAAGGTGAAGTAGCTCAGCCCCAGCGGGGCGATCAGGTTCAGGTGGGGCACGGCGCCGCCGGTCAGCCCGGCCAGCGCATCGGCCAGCATGTTCCAGTATTTGTAGTACAAAAGAATGCCGATGCCGCCGCCCACCGCCAAAAGCAGGAAGATCACCCGCAGGGCTTTGTTCCGGCTTTTGCCGATCACGAACCCGCAGACCCAGGTGACCAGCGTGGCGCCGGCCAGCACAAAGGCCAGGGGGCGGTTTTCCGGGCTGTAGCAGTAGAACGCATAGTTGGCGATGAGCAGAAAGTAAGGCCGCACCACCCGCGGAAGCAGGTAGTTGATCAGGGCGGCCACCGCAAAAAAGCCCAGGTAAACAAGGGAAATCAGGGTCATCCGTTACACACCATCCTCAAATGATCCGCAAATACCGCAATCGAAAGTCGCTGTCCGGGGCAGGGTCAGTCCGGCGGCGACAGTTTTTCTTCCAGTTCCCGAACCCGCTTTTCCAGGATTGCATTGGCCTGGGTCAGCCGTTTGGATTTTTCGGCCAGCTGGCACAGGGCAATGCTCAGAGAGAGCAGCACCAGCAGCACAAAGCAGAACATCAGCATGAAGACCAGGTTCACCGGCATCTCTACCCCCAGAATGTCCCGCAGGACAAACACCACATAGGGGCATACGGCAAACACCGTCAGCGCCAGCGAAAGGCCCAGCCACAGCAGGCTGTACTTCACCGTCATCTTGCCGCGTTTGAGCAGCACAAAAATAATCAGGAGCAGCACCAGTGCTCCCAGGATCATAAACGCCTGAAACTTTGCGGTCATGGGGAACTCCTTCTTTCACGCCCTCAACGGCGCCGAATGCGTTTGATGGAAAGCCTGTCAATAATCAGGGAGAGCGAGACTTTCACCATATAATAGACGCTTTTTACCGCGTTGATGCTGGACACGCCGCCCTGGCGTTCCTGCATCACCACCGGGGTTTCGCCCACCCGGAACCCGGCCAGGCTGGCCGCCAGAATGGCTTCCGGCTCCGGATAGTCCGAAGCATAATGCTCGGCAAAATAGGCGGTCATGCGGGCGTTGGTGGCGCGGAAGCCGCTGGTCACATCCCGCACATGGTTGCCGCTGAGCAGCAGGATCATCCCGCTGAGGAAATGGATCCCCACCCGCCGCATGAAGCTGGTCTGAAAGCCTTCCTTCTTGATGAACCGGCTGCCGATGCACATGTCCAGCTCGCCGCGCAGCACCGGCTCCACAATGGCGTCCAGGTAGGCGGGGTCGTGCTGGCCGTCGCCGTCCATCTGCACGGTGATGTCATAGCCGTTGGCGCGGGCGTAGACATAGCCGCACTGGATGCCGCCGCCGATGCCCAGGTTGACCGGCAGGTCCAGGTAAGGGTAACGGTGCTGCTTGAGCAGCTCGACGCTGTGGTCGGTGGAGCAGTCGTTGATGACCAGATAGTCCACGTCGGGGCAGGCGGTGCGCAGCCGCTCCACCGCGGCGACGATGTTGGCCTCCTCGTTGTAGCAGGGAATCAACACCAGGATCTTGGCTGGGTACTTCAAAGGAACACCTCGCAGTTTACGCGCACAGCGCGTCCTCGGGCGGCTCACACCGTCCCGTTCAAAATAAAGTTCTTCAGCCGGCGCAGGATCTCCGCCCGGCGGTAGTGGGTCTCGTAATAGCGGCGGATCTGCCCGCCCATCCCGGCGCGCTCCGCTTCGTCCATGCGGCACAGCCGCAGCAGGTTGTCGGCCAGTGCCGGCACATCGCAGGCCGGGCTGGCCAGCCCCCCGGCCTGCGCCACCGCCTCATGGCCGGCGCCGTCCATGCTGGCCAGCACCGGCTTGCCGGCGGCCATGTAGCTGGCTACTTTGCCGGGCACGGTCAGCCCCAGGTCGGGCGAATCGGACAGTGAGACGATCAGGGCGTCGGCCAGTGTGGTGAACCGCGGCACATCCGTGGCCGGCACGCTGCCGTAAAAGGTCACATAGCCGGCGGCGTCCTCCTGCTGCACCAGCTGTTCCAGCGCGGCGCGGCTCATGCCGTCGCCCACCAAAAGCAGATGCAGGTCCACGTCGGTCTGCTGCCGGGCCAGCCCCACCGCATGGATCACGGTCTCAAGGCTCTGGGCGGGGGTAAAGGTTCCGGTAAATACCAGGTTGAATCGCCCGGCAAAGCGGGCCTGCAGCGCCTCATCCGGGCAGGGGACCGCATAGAAATCCTCACAGTATTGGGGGATCACCGCCACCTGTCCGGCCGGCTTGCCGGTGCGCTGCTGCAGCCGCAGGGCCAGCGGGGCGCTCATGGCGATCAGACGGTCGCAGCGCTTGTACAGCCAGTCGCTGACACCCTGGGCCACGGCCCGCAGCGCCCGATTTTGCACCGGCAGCACGCTGTACAGGTTTTCGGGCCAGAGATCCAGCACATAATTGGTGAAAGGGACATGGTGTTTTCTGGCGTACCGGATGGCCGGCCAGCACATCAGCACCGGGCTGGTGTTGAAGCAGAACACCGCATCGTAGCCGCCGGGCAGCCGGTGCAGCGCCCCGGCGGCGTACAGCGGCCAGCTGACATAGTTCAGAAAGATGTTCAGGCTGGTGTTGCCCCGGCGCGGCCACTCTTTGGTGCGGAACACCTGGGCCGTGCGGTAGAACTCCTCAAAAGGCCCCTGGGGGCCGTATCCGTCAAACCATTCCCCTTTGGGGTAGTTCGGCAGCCCGCACAGGACATCCACCTCCAGCCCTTCGGCCAGAAAGCCTTCCACAATGTCGTTGATGCGGAAGTTTTCCGGCCAGAAGTGCTGGGTCACCACAAGAACTCGCTGTTTTGCCATGGGGTCAGCCCACGCCCTTTCCGATCCATTGTCACTGCTTGCGCCACACCATCTTGTTGACCACGCCGGTGTAGCTCTGGATGATCTTGACCACCTTGTTGGACACATCCTCGGTGTAATAGGCCACCGGGATGCCATCGTCGCCGTTTTCCCGCATCGCCACGGCGGTGGCGACGGCCTGCTCGACCCCGCCCTCCGAGATGCCGGCCAGCACAAAGCAGCCCTTGTCCAGCGCCTCCGGCCGCTCGGTGGAGGTGCGGATGCAGACGGCCGGGAACGGGTGCCCCACGCTCAAAAAGAAACTCGACTCCTCCGGCAGCGTGCCCGAATCGCTCACCACGCAGAAGGCGTTCATCTGCAGGTGGTTGTAGTCGTGGAAGCCCAGCGGCTCATGCAGTTTGACCCGCTCGTCCAGCTGGAAGTTCATCGCCTCCAGCCGCTTGCGGCTGCGGGGATGGCAGGAGTACAAAATCGGCATGTCATAGGTCTCGGCCAGGTGGTTGATGGAGGTGAACAGGTCGATGAAGTTTTTCTCGGTGTCGATGTTTTCCTCCCGATGGGCGGAGAGCAGCATATATTTCTGCGGTTCCAGGCCCAGACGCTTCAGCACGTCGCTGGCCTCGATCTTGGCAAGGTTGGCGTGCAACACCTCGGCCATGGGGCTCCCCGTGACAAAGGTCCGCTCCTTGGCGGTGCCCTCGGCGTTCAGATAGCGGCGGGCATGCTCGGAATAGCACATGTTCACATCGGCAATGTGGTCCACAATGCGGCGGTTGGTCTCCTCCGGCAGACACTCGTCAAAGCAGCGGTTGCCGGCCTCCATGTGGAAAATCGGGATGTGCAGCCGCTTGGCGCTGATGGCCGAAAGGCAGCTGTTGGTGTCGCCCAGGATCAGCAGCGCGTCCGGCTTCTGCTCCACCATCAGGGCGTAGGATTTGGCAATGATGTTGCCGATGGTCTCGCCCAGATCCTTGCCGACCGCGTCCAGGTAAAAATCCGGCGCCCGCAGGCCCAGGTCCTCAAAAAAGATCTGGTTCAGGGTATAGTCGTAGTTCTGCCCCGTGTGGACGAGGATCTGATCAAAATATTTGTCGCATTTCTTGATGACGGCGGACAGCCGGATGATCTCCGGCCGGGTGCCGATGATGGTCATGAGCTTTAACTTCTTCACGCTGCAACAATCCTTTTCTTGAATTACAACAGATTCGCGCCGCATTTTGCGGCAAAGGGCCGGCAGGCCCGGGAAAGCAGGACGCAACTTCAGGGGAATGCGCCCCGCCGGCCTCAGACCGCCCGGCTACAGAATGATCGGAAAATCCAGGGCGGAACGGGCGGGCTTGCGGGGGTCAAAATAAACCCGGATGCGCCGGTCCTTCGGCAGAACGGGCGGCACCCAGAGCAGACGGCTGCGCCCGGTATAGGCTATGCCGTCCACGGTATAGCGGTAGTGGATGCGGCAGGGGTGAATTTCCGGCCCCGGTGTGGAGAGGGTCAGGCTGAATTTGGCGATGCTCCGGGTCACTTTGACTGCGTGCCCGGTCACGGAATCGCCCCTTTGCACCAGAATGCGGTCCCGGCGCAGGGCATATCCCACCAGAAAAAGCAGACCGCCCCCGGCAAGCAGCGTCGCCAGGGCCAGCGGCAGCGGGGCGGGGGAAAAGCACCAGATCAGCCCAAGCAGGCACAGGACTCCGCCGCCCATCCCGGCCGGGCTGGCCAGCAATATGGCGGACAGCATCCGAAACATGACGAAGCCCCCTTCCGACCCGTCGGCAGCCCTGAAATCAAACCTGCATCGCGTAAGTGTCCGGGTGGTTGGGGTCAAAGGCTTCGTTGGCCCACATCACGGTCACCATATCGCCCTCACCCACATTTTCAATGTTGTGGGTGTAGCCGCAGGGGATGTCCACCACCTGCAGCTTGTCACCGCTGACACGGTACTCGATCACCTCGTCCGAGAAGATCTGCCGGAAGCGGATGATCCCCTCGCCCTTCACCACCAAAAACTTCTCGTTTTTGGTATGGTGCCAGTGGTTGCCCTTGACGATGCCGGGCTTGGAGATGTTCACACTCACCTGACCCCGCTCCGGCGTGCGCAGGAACTCGGTAAAACTGCCGCGGGCGTCGCAGTGCATGTTCAAGTCATAGGCAAATTCATCCGTCGGCAGGTAGGACAGATAGGTGGAATAGAGCTTTTTCTCAAAACTCCCCGCCGCCAGTTCCGGCACCGCCAGCGTAGGCAGGCCGTCGGCGCCCAGCGCCCTGGCGGCCGCGCCGCCCCGGGCTTTGGCAAAGTTTTGGATGGTCCCGGCCAGCTGCCCCAGCGTCACGGTGTGTACCGGATGGATGCGGCAGCGGCCTTCGCCATCGCGCACAGCCTCGCCTTTCTCCATTGCATCCAGGATGCAGGCCACCACGTCGTCGATGTAGACCAGCGGCAGCGCAAAGTCCGGGTCCCGCACCTGGATGGGCAGCCCGCGGGCGACGTTGTGGCAGAAGGTGGCCACCACGCTGTTGTAGTTGGGGCGGCACCATTTGCCGAACACCCCTTCCATGCGGAACACATACACCGGTGCGCCGGTGCGCTGCCCGTGGGCAAAGATGGCCTCCTCGGCCTGCAGCTTGGACCTGCCGTAGTCGTTGTCCAGCGCGGCCTGCACGCTGGAGGTCACCAGCACCGGGCAGGCGTTGCCGGCGGCTTCCAGGTCGGAAAGCAGCAGGTCGGTCAGCCCGGAATTGCCGGCGTAAAATTCGCTCGGGTCCTTCGGTCGGTTGACGCCGGCCAGGTGTACCACAAAGGCGGCCTTCCGGCAATATTCATCCAACGTGTCCGGCGTGTCCTCCTTTTCAAAGCAAAGCAGGGCAGAATACCCCCGGGCGGAAAGCTCCGCCACCAGGTTTTTGCCCACGAACCCGCCGGCGCCGGTGATCAGGATGGGGCTGTCTTTTGTCAGTGCCATGGCTTACTCGCCGGCCTTGGCCAGCTCCTCCTTGATATAGTCGGTGGTCATGATCTTCTCGATGGTCTCGGTCACGTTCAACCGGCGGGTGTTGTGGCTGGTGTAATCTTCATCCGCCTGGGTGTGGACCTGTCCTTTGATGAAGTACTTGTCGTAGTTCAGGTCCCGGTTGTCGGCGGCCACCCGGAAATACCCGCCCATGTCCTCGCTGCGGGTGCGTTCCTCCTTGGTCATCAGCGTCTCGTACAGCTTCTCGCCATGGCGGGTGCCGATGATGCGGGTGCCTGTGTCGCCGAACAGCGTCTGCACCGCCTTGGCCAGATCGCCGATGGTGGAGGCGTCCGACTTCTGGATGAACAGATCGCCGGGGTTGGCGTGTTCAAAGGCGAACATGACCAGGTCCACCGCTTCGTCCAGATTCATCAAAAAGCGGGTCATGCCGGGGTCGGTGATGGTAATGGGGTTGCCGGCCTTGATCTGCTCCACAAACAGCGGAATGACCGAACCGCGGCTGCACATGACGTTGCCGTACCGGGTGCAGCAGATCACCGGGCCGCCCCGCTGGGCCGATACCCGGGCGTTGGCGGTGATGACATGCTCCATCATCGCCTTGGAGATCCCCATGGCGTTGATGGGGTAGGCGGCCTTGTCGGTGGACAGGCAGACCACCCGTTCCACATTGGCCTCCATGGCGGCGTGCAGCATGTTGTCGGTGCCCTCAATGTTGGTGCGCACCGCCTCCATCGGGAAGAACTCGCAGGAGGGCACCTGCTTGAGCGCCGCCGCATGGAAGATGAAGTTCACCCCGGGCATCACGTCCCGCAGGCTCTGGATGTTGCGCACATCTCCGATGTAGAACTTGACCTTTTCATAATGTTCGGGGTAGCGGGCCTGCAGCTCGTGGCGCATGTCGTCCTGCTTTTTCTCGTCGCGGGAGAAAATGCGGATCTCCCCAATATCGGTGGTCAGGAAATGTTTGAGCACGGTGTGCCCGAAACTGCCGGTACCGCCGGTGATCAACAGGGTCTTGCCCTTGAATATCGAATCTGCCATGTCGGCCTCCCTCGTCTCACTCGGACCTCTGCCAAACGGCAGAAATCGCCTTTATAATCTTCATCATTCTATCATAAATCCCCGGGATTGAAAAGGCCCCTGTCTTGGAAAATGATTCTTTTTGTGCTACAATACAGCTGTCAAAACAAACACCGAAGCAAAGGAGAAACTGTTTATGCGTGCGTATGAACGTTTTTTGCAGTATGTCAAGGTCTATACGACCTCTGACCCGGAAAGCGCCAGCCACCCCACCACGGCCCGTCAGCTGGACCTGGGGCGGATGCTGGTCGCCCAGCTCGAGGAACTGGGCCTGAAGGATGCCCGCCTGGACGAGTACGGGTATGTCTATGCCACCCTGCCCGCCACGCCCGGCTGCGAGCAGGCCGCCGGCCTTGGGTTTATCTCCCATATGGACACGGCGCCGGGCACCAGCGGGGAAAACGTGAACCCGCAGATCCACGAAAACTATGACGGCGGCGATGTGGTGCTGCCGGCCACCGGCGCGGTGCTGAAGCCGGCGGAATTCCCCTTCCTTTCCGAAATGAAAGGGCAGACCCTCATCACCACCGACGGTTCCACCCTGCTCGGGGCGGACGACAAGGCCGGCGTGGCGGAGATCATGACGATGGTGGAACGGCTGATCCGGGAAGGAAGGCCCCACGGCAAGATCTGCATCGGCTTCACCCCGGACGAGGAGGTCGGCCAGGGGGCGGACCTGTTCGATGTGGACGGGTTCGGCGCAGCCTACGCCTACACGGTGGACGGCGACGATGTGGGGGAGATCAGCTACGAAAACTTCAACGCTGCAGCCGCCGCCATCAAGATCCACGGCCTGTCGGTCCACCCCGGCAGCGCCAAGAACACCATGCGCAACGCGCTGAGCCTTGCGATGGAGTACCACGCCGCGCTGCCGGCCTTCGAATGCCCGGAACACACGGAGGGCAGGGAAGGCTTCTTCCACCTGTGCGACCTGCAGGGGGATGTGAGCGAAGCGGTCTTCCATTATATCATCCGGGACCATGACGCAGACCGGTTCGCGGTCCGCAAGGCCCAGATGCAGCAGGTGGCCGACCGCCTCAATGAAAAGTACGGCGCCGGCACGGTGGAACTGGAACTCACCGACAGTTACCGCAACATGCTGGAAAAGATCCGGCCGCATTTCCACCTGGTCGAAAATGCCCGGGCCGCCATCCGGGCCGTGGGGTTGACCCCGGTGGAATCCCCGATCCGGGGCGGCACCGATGGGGCGACCCTGTCCTACAAGGGGCTGCCCTGCCCGAACCTGGGCACGGGCGGCTTCAACTTCCACGGCCCGATGGAGTGCATCACGGTGGAAAAGATGGACCAGGCGGTGGAAGTGCTGCTGAACCTGGCGAATCTGTACAAAGACCGGGGCTGATGCGCAGTCTATGATAAATCCTGCGGCAAACCCTTGACAAACCTGCATCGGTGGAGTATAATAACACTCACCGATGCGGGATTAGCTCATCCGGTAGAGTGACTGCTTCCCAAGCAGTAGGTGGCGAGTTCGAGACTCGTATCCCGCTCCAACAAGAGTTGAAATGGACGCTCACGCGTCGGTTTCAGCTCTTTTTTGTTTTTGCCGCCTTGTTTTCCGCTTTTGAGAGAGGAGCGTTTGCATGTCTTTTGCCATCCCCATCTATCACTGGTTCCACAACGGCAACCCCTATTCCGGGGAGGAGGGCGGAATGCGGTTCATCCTCGTGCCGGGCAAGCGCCCTGACCCGGCGGACGAGAGCGGTAAGAAAAAGGTGGAGTACCTGACGGCCACGGTCTGGCCCGGACCCTGGAGCCTGGAACATACGGCGGAGGAAAAACAGAGCCATGCGGATTTCCCCGGCGATCAGGCGGGGTTGGATGCCGCCATGGCCTGGGTGCGGCAGCAGTATGAGACCGAGCCGGACCGCTGGGCCGACATCCCTTCGATCCTGGACTGCGAGCCGGACCGCTGAGCGGCGCCGCAGCCGACAAGACAGCCGGTCCCCGGCCAAGGTTTGCGCCTTGGGCCGGGGACCGGCTGTTTGCGGTGCGTGCCAGAGTCACCGGTTTGCTTGTTCGGCCAGGAGCTCGGTGTAGGCCAGCAGCAGCGGGCCGACACCCTTGGCGTCGTTCTCCACGACCGGTTCGCTGTAGATCTTTTTGTGCCAGAAGTTTCCTTCCCGGGTGCGGGGCTGGGCCTCCAGCTGGCGCCGGATGGTCTCGATCGCATCCAGGTAGCGGGTGTCCCCGGTCAGGTCATACAGGGTGAAAAGGTTCTTGCCCTGGTTCACATTGTCGAGGTTGTACTCCTGCGGGTCATAGGTCTCGATCACCCCGCCGTCCCTGACAAAATGGTCCACAAACCGGCGGGAAAAATCCAGATACCTGGGGTCCGCGGTGGTGTTGTACAAACTCAGACAGGCGGTGATCATGCAGCCGTCGATGTAGTTCCAGCGGTTCGGCTTGCCGCTTCGCACCATTTCAATGTTCCAAAGCGGCGCGGCGGCGGTGCTGCCGGCGATCAGGGCGTCCACATACCGGCCAAGGGCTGCAAGGGTTTCTTCATGGGTCATCTTTCATTCTCCTGATCGTGGGCCTGCCCGGCCGGGCAGACAGGAATAACAATGAATTGCATATTGACAAGAAATGTGCTATTCTTAACCTGTCGATCAAACAAAGGGCGGTCAGCGCGGCGCGGCTGGCCGGCGGCGCCCCAAAGGGAGATGAGCGCAGTGCAAAAGCAAAACTATACCTATTCTCCGCACCTGGATTTTTATATTGACGAAAAGACCCGGGAACCCGGCTATGAGATGGGCAGCTTCCACATCCATCACAAGTACGAGGTGTATTATCAGGTGGTGGGCAGCCGCTACTACTTTATCGATGATACCACCTACATCGTCAACGCCGGGAGCGTGGTCCTGATCGGGGAAAATCAGATCCACAAGACCGGTTCGATGGGGGACGCCCCCACGGTCCGGATGGTCTGCAATTTCAGCGGGGCCTACCTGAAAGAAATCTGCGACGCATTCCCGCAGCTGGATTTCGTATCCTTTCTGGACAAGGGCCCGACACGCCTGCTCAGCAACCTTACCGTCAAGCAGCAGAACCAGATCTACACGATCCTGCAAAGGTTGCTTTCGGTCCAGGGGGACAGCCTGCAGAGCCACGCCACCCGCAAACTGCTGCTGGCTACACTGCTGCTTCAGCTGCAGGAACTCTGTGAAGCCCAGAAGATGCTGGGCGGGGAGGACGGGCGCGTCACCAACCGCATCGTCAGCCAGGTGCAGAGCTATGTCACGATGCATTACCAGGAAAAACTGACCCTGACCGACATCGCCAAGCGATTTTACATCAGCCCGTACTACCTGAGTCGGTTGTTCAAAAAGACCATCAACCTCAGCCTGATCGAGTACATCAACGGGGTGCGGATCAAGGCGGCCCAGCACCTGATCGAGACCACGGGCGACAGCATCTCCGAGGTGGCGGAAAAGACCGGCTTTATGACCAGCGCCCATTTTCGGCGGGTCTTCAAGGAGGCGACCGGCTTTTCCCCACAGCAGTACCGCCAGTATATCCGGCAGATGAATAAGGAGGATTAGGCGCATGAAAAAATCCTCGCCTCCTTGCCGGATCGGATCTGTTTTGAAAAAAACGCAGCCCGGCTTCTGCCGCGCAGGGCCAAAGCGGCGGACAGCCGGCCCCCCGGGGCCGGGGCGTTTCACGCCGCCCTTTTTGTCCGAGCAATACAGCTCGGACAGACCCTCAGGGGCTGGGGAATTTCGCCGCTCCGGGCGGCCCGACGCATTCATCATAGCAAAGGCGACGCCGGATTCCTAGCGCCGGATTGGTGGGTCTTGTGCTCAAACCGTGCAATTATTGCTCTCGTCCGGGGGCGGCCGCGGACGACATCGTCAATCTGACAGGTTCCGGCAGCGAAATTTGTGCAAAAAGCAAAGTGGCTCACAAACAAAAAGGGAATGCTGCGAAATGAAATTGCACTGGCGGCCCGCACAAAATGGTGGGTATAACAAGGAAAAATCCCCTCCAAGAAAGCTGTCCGGCTTCCTTGGAGGGGATTTTTTCGGAATCTTCCGGGGGTTGTTTCAGGCCCCGTGGAGTTATGGCTGCTTTTGCTGCTGCCTGGCCCGGAAAGCCCGGTATTCCCGGTACCAGCACTGGGGACACAGGCTCTCATACTCCACATGATCCACCATGTCGATGGCCACCTGCGCACCCTCAAAGACGAACTGGCCGTTGACCTTGCGGCCGTTGCACATGGCCTTGCGTCCACAGGCGCAGATGGTCTTCATCTCCTCGATGGAGTGGGCCAGCTCCAGCAGGCGGGTGGAACCGGGGAATCCCCGCATCATGAAATCGGCCCGCAGCCCGTAGCAGATCACCGGGATCCCCAGGTCCACCGTCACAAGAAACAGCTGCTCGGCTTGTTCGGGGGTGAAAAACTGACTTTCGTCACACAGGATGCAGGCCGGCTGCCACTGGCGGCGGCAATGGTCCCGGACCAGTTCAAGAATGTCGGTTTCGGGGCTGACAAGGTAATCTACTTTACAGCTGACCCCCAGCCGGGAAACGATGGTGTCCCCGCCCTTGGTGTCGATGCTCGCTTTCAGGATCAGCACCCGCATGCCGCGCTCTTTGTAGTTGAAAGCCACCTGCAGCAGCGCGGTGGTCTTGCCGCTGTTCATCGCGCCGTAGCGAAAATACAGTTTTGCCATGATTCTCTCCCATATTGCAAACCGTGAAAATCGGCGGACTGCAGCGTCGGCAGCCCGCCGGTAATGATTTCTGTCGGGGCCCGGTTATCGGGGCCGGGCCGCTTCGTCAGCCTCCGTGCGCTCCCGCAGGCGGTAGCCCAGGCTCATCAGGCTGTCGCCTAAATGAACGTTTTCCACCGTCACCTCCGGATATTTCACCGAGAGGTCGTAATGGCTGAAATTCCAGAATCCCTGGATGCCCAGCCGGACCAGCTCGTCGGAAAGGTCGATGGCACTCTGCCGCGGTACGCACAGCACAGCCACCACCGGCTTGTGGGCGGCGCAGAAAGGCTCCAGATCATCCAACGCGTGGATCGGCACCCCGGCCATCTGCCGGCCGATCAGCTCCGGGTTGATGTCAAAGACAGCCAGCAGGCGGTAGCCGTTGGTATCCCGCGAGATAAAGCTGGACACGGCGGTGCCCAGCCGCCCGGCGCCGATCAGTATGGTGGGCAGCAATTCGCCGGTGCCGAACAGCAGCTTACTGATCTCCGCCAGCAGAACCTCTACCTTGTATCCGATGCCCTGCTGCCCGAACCCGCCAAAGCAGTTGAAGTCCTGGCGGACCTGGCTGGCGGTGGTGCCCATCATCTTGGCCAGTTCGCTGGATGAGATCTTGTCACGGCCTTCCGATGCCAGTGTGTTCAGGTAGCGGTAGTATTTCGGCAGCCGCTTGATGACCGGCAGGGAGACCTTGGATTGTGCGGACATGGTGTTCCCCCCTCACAGCACACAGTACAAACAGGCGCCCCTTCGATCTGCACGGCCCGGGGCGCATACATTCCATCATTGGTAAAAAGTATACTGGATTTCACCTAGATTGTCAATTTTTTATCTAGGCTGCCGCCCATACGCCGTCCATACGCCGAAAATGAACAGGAATCCACAAAAAGCACGGTACCAAAACAAAAATCCGCGCATCAGGGCGGGGCGCAGGCCCGGCCGGGGACCCCGGAACAAATTTGTCGTGCGTCGGCTTTGGGCGGGGCGGCCAAATATTTTCCCTGGCGGCGGGCAATACTCATAAAGGCAATCATCTATGAAAGGGGAGGTCTTTGTGAAATCCAAGCAGAGCAAACAGCCCGAGCCTTCGGGCGCAGAGCAGGCGGCGCAGCTGCGCTTGAAGCAGGATCTCATCGAGGAAGCCGGGATGCTGGAAGCCACCCAGGGCCGCCATGCCATCCACTGCCTGACCGTGATCGGCACCATCGAGGGCCACACGCTGGCGCCGGAAAACCAGAAAACCACCAAGTACGAACATGTGATCCCGCAGCTGGTGGACATTCAGGAGGACCCGGCCATCGAAGGGCTGCTGGTGATCCTGAACACGGTGGGCGGCGATGTGGAAGCCGGCCTGGCCCTGGCGGAACTGATCGCCGGGGTCAGCAAGCCCAGCGCCACCCTGGTGCTGGGGGGCGGGCATTCCATCGGCATCCCGCTGGCGGTGTCGGCGCGGCGCAGCTTCATCGTGCCAACCGCCACCATGACGGTCCATCCGGTCCGCCACTCCGGCATGGTGCTGGGCGTGCCCCAGACGCTGCGCTACTTCGAGCAGATGCAGGAGCGTATTGTGGGGTTCGTGGCCGGGCATTCCGCCATATCGGCCAAGCGGTTTGTTCAGCTGATGCACAACACAGGGGAACTGGTGATGGACATGGGCACGGTGCTCAACGGCCAGCAGGCTGTGGAGGAAGGGCTGATCGACGCGCTGGGCGGCCTGGGCGACGCGCTGCACTACCTGTATGAAGAGATCGAAGCCGGTGAGCGCGGCTGAGGCGGCCTGTCGAAAAAACGAACGGGGGTTTTACAAGGCGGCGGTTTCGTGCTAAAATAGGTAACACATTATGCGATAAGGGGCAGTGCGCCCCATTTACATAGGTTGAGGGAACGCGGCGCGCCGGGGGCGGCCGCGCACAGACATAGAGGAGTACACAAATGGCACAATCCAAATCCGGGTCCAAGTCCGGCGCGAGCAAGACCACCTATCGGTCCTCCGGCGGGCGTTCGGCCAATGCAGGCAAAGGCAAAAGCCGCAGTTCTTCCGGCCGCAGCGGCACAAAAAGCAGCGGCTCGGGGCGGTCGTCGGCCCACAAGGCATCCGGCCGGGCGCAGCGCCGGGCCCAGAACACCAACCTGGGCCGCAGTGTGGCGCTGGCCGGCGTGGGGCTGCTGGTCATCGCGCTGGTGCTGGTGCGGGGCGAAGGCGCCTGGCTGGCGCTGCGCAGCGTTCTGTTCGGGGTGTTCGGCATCGTCACCTATCTGCTGGGCCCCTTCCTTTTGTATCTGGCCTACCTGGTGGCCTCCGGCTACCGGGTCGGGCTTTTTGTGGCCAAAATGACGCTGCTGACCCTGATGGGCGCCAGCGTGCCGGTGGTCTTCTCCAAATTCGCAGTCCATGAATCCACGGCCTGGGACGTGGTGAAGATGCTCTACAGCTGGGGGCAGACCCGCTTCTGGGCGGGCGGCGTCTTCGGCGGCGTGGGCGCCGTGCTGCTCAAACTCTGCGGCCGTCCGGGCGCGAACATCCTGATGCTGCTGCTCTTCGCCATGGGGCTGATGGTATTTTTCGCGCTGACCCCGGCGGATGTGGTGCAGTTTATCCGCAATACCGTCCGCCGCTATCAGGACGCCCAGGCGGCCCGTGCGGCGGAGCAGACGGCCTACGATACCCAGCTTTTCGGCCAGGAACCCCAGGAAGAACCGCTGGAAAACCTGACCGGGACCCTGCCCGAGCCGCCCCACCCGGCCCAGCACCCGGCCTTTGATGTGGAACCGTACCTGGAACAGGAGGAAAAAGCCCGCCAGGGGGCGCGTACGGCGGACAGGGCGAAGGCCGCGCCGGCCCGCCCGGCGCAGCCGCCGGTCCAGCATCGGGCGGACTTTGATGTGGACCTTGGGCCGGACGCCTCCACCCGCGCATTGGAAAACGCTGTGCAGCATGACCCGCTGCAGCGCATCGAGATCGGGCCGGGCGGCACCTTCGGCCTGGACCCGCTGGAACAGCTGAGCCGCAAGAAAAAGCCCGCGCCGGAGCCCCGGCCGGAACCCGCCCCCCAGCCCCAGGCGGAAAACTTTGAGCTTCACCTGGAACCGGAGCCGGAGGAGGAACCGGAGGTGGAGGACGCCGGGGATGAACTGGACGCGCTGATCGGCCGTGCGATGAGCAACCTGCCGGACCCGGCCCCCCGGACGGCGGAGCAGGAAGTATCCTCGGAGATCCGGCTGGACTACTCGCTGCCGGAGGAGGACGCCTTTGCGACCCGCCTGACCCCGGAACCGGCCGGGGAAGCTGCGCCGGAACCGGATGCTTGGCAGCCCCAGGCCCGGCCTGAGGGGACCGGCGCCGCAATCCCGTCTTTGGGCGGCAGCTTTGAGGAGGAAGAACCCGACGTGGACCCCGCGGCTGCAGCCTGGCAGGCGGGCATCCCTGTGTCCGACCTGCTGACCGGACGGTATGCCGCACCGGCGGCGTCCGCTGTCGGCCGGCAGGGGACGGACGCCGGGCAGGAACCGGTCCAGCCGGCCGGCCGGCTGCGGGTGAGCGCTGCCGTGGGGAATTCGGCCAGTGCGCCGATCAGCACCCCGCCTTCGGCCGCCCGTGCAACGCCGGAAGCACAGGCGCTGGCCGCGGCGTCCGAGGAGCCGGTGCAGCCCTACTGCTACCCTTCGCTGGACCTGTTCAACGCCAACCACCCGGAGGATGAGGCCGGGGCCGTGCGGGAGATGAAGCGCAATGCCGACGTGCTGGTCAACACGCTGGACAGCTTCGGCGTCAAGACCAAGATCCTCGACATCTGCCGGGGCCCCTCGGTGACCCGCTACGAGCTGCAGCCCCAGGCAGGCATCAAGGTCAGCCGGATCACCAGCCTGGCCGATGACATCGCCCTCAACCTGGCCACGGCCGGCGTGCGCATTGAAGCCCCCATCCCGGGCAAACCGGCGGTGGGCATCGAGGTACCCAACAAGATCCGCGCCACCGTCAACATCCGCGGCGTCTTCGAAGCGCCCAACTACATCAACATGCGCTCGCCCCTGACCATGGCGCTGGGCAAGGACATTGCCGGCCAGGCCCAGGTGGCCGATCTGTGCAAGATGCCCCACCTGCTGATCGCCGGTTCCACCGGCAGCGGCAAGTCGGTGTGCGTGAACTCCATCATCATCAGCTTCCTGTTCCGCTCAGGGCCGGAGGACGTCAAGCTCATCCTCATCGACCCCAAGGTCGTGGAACTGGCCGAGTACAACGGCATCCCCCATCTGCTCATGCCGGTCGTCACCGAACCGCGCAAAGCGGCCGGGGCGCTGGGGGCCTCGGTGGCCGAGATGGAGCGCCGCTACAAGCTCTTTGCCGAAAACAACGTGCGGGACATCAAGAGCTATAACAAGCTGGCCAAGCAGAACCCGGTGCTGGAGCATCTGCCCTACATCGCCATCATCATCGACGAGCTGGCCGACCTGATGATGGTCGCCGGCAAGGAAGTGGAGGACTACATCTGCCGCATCGCCCAGAAGGCCCGCGCCGCCGGGATCCATCTGATCGTGGCGACCCAGCGCCCCAGCGTGGATGTCATCACCGGTCTGATCAAGGCCAACATCCCCAGCCGCATCGCCTTCGCGGTGTCCAGCCAGATCGACTCCCGCACCATTCTGGACACCGGCGGCGCCGAAAAGCTGCTGGGCAACGGCGACATGCTCTTCCTGCCGGTGGGGGCGGCCAAGCCGGTCCGGGTGCAGGGCACCTATGTTACGGACGAGGAGATCAGCGCGGTGCTGAATTTCATCAAGTCCACCAGCAGCGAACAGTATGACGAGGAAATGATCGCCGAGATGGAACGCCGCGCCGTGGCCGAAAAGGGCGGCAAGGGCGGCGACGCTGAGGAGAGCGACGCCCGCGACCCGATGTTCGAACAGGCGGTCGAGTGCGTGATCGAAGCGGGTCAGGCTTCCACCAGTCTGCTGCAGCGCCGCTGCAAGCTGGGCTATGCCCGCGCCGCCCGTATCATGGACCAGATGGAACAGGAAGGGGTCATCGGCCCCTACGAAGGGTCCAAGCCGCGCACCGTGCTGGTGACCAAAGCCCAGTGGCAGGAGCGCAAACTGTCTGCCGATTATGACGAAGCGTAAGCGGCAGCCGCGCCGGCCCACCACGGCCGGGGTGATCGCCTGCCTTGTCTGCGGCGTTCTGCTGGCGGCGGCCTCCTACCTGATCGACGCTTTCGGCGGCCTTTACGGTCTGCCCGGCTGGGAGCAGCTGTATGCCTGGCTGGGGATCCCGATGGACACCCCCAGCGCCGAAATGCTGCAGACCGGCGACGCCACCGTCACCTTCTTTGACGTGGGGCAGGGGGATTCGGTGCTGATCGCCTGCGGCGAGGACACCTGCCTGATCGACGCCGGCACCCCGGATGCGGCCGACAGCCTGGTGGCGGCGCTGCAGACGGCCGGGGTGCGCCGGCTGGATTACCTGGTCATGACCCATCCCCATGCCGACCACATCGGCGGCATGGCGGCAGTGCTGGAAAATCTCGCGGTCGAAACCCTCGTCCTGCCCGATTTGTCCGGGGCGGATACCGGCGCCGGCCAGCTGGGCCAGGTGTTGGAAGAAGCCGCCGCGGCGCAGGTCGAGACGGTCACCGCGGCGGCGGGGGATACCTTCCCGCTGGGGGAAGGCACCCTTACCGTGCTGCTTGCCGGGCTGCCGGATGCGGACCCGCAGGACGACGCCAACAACACCTCCCTCTGCCTGCGCTTTTCCCTGGGGCAGTTCGCCTTTCTGGATACCGGCGACGCCGAGGAAGCGGAGGAGGAGGCCCTGGTGGCCCGCTGCGGCGCCGGGGTGCGCTGTACGCTGTTCAAAGCCGGGCATCACGGGTCCTCCACCTCCAACAGTCAGCTGCTCCTGACCATGGCCGCACCCCGGCTGGCGGTGGTGAGCTGCGGGCTGGACAACGATTACGGCCATCCCCATGCCGAGGTGCTGGACCGGTTTGCCCTGAACGGGGTCGAAGTACACCGCACCGACCTGGAGGGAACGGTGGTCGTCTCGGGACAGGCGGACGGCAGCTGGGAACTGGTTGCCGACGATGGCGCAGACGGCACCGGCGAGGAATCCCTCGCCCCGGCCGCCTGAGCGCCGCTTTATTCGCCCCGGGCCGAGCGCCCGGGCACAGAGCTATACAAGGCGCGGTCTGCCCCGGCAGAAGCCGCACAGAGAAAACGGGGGCCGCCCGGCCGCCGCAGGAAGGAGAACCCCTATGTCTACGATTGCCCGGCTTTTTGCCGAAAAGCCCTGCGTCTTTTCCATCGAATGCTTTCCCCCCAAACAAACCACGCGGTTTGCCGCTATGCAGCAGACACTGCGCAGCATGAAACAGCTGTCGCCGGATTTCATCAGTGTCACCTACGGCGCCGGCGGTTCGGCGGGCGGGGTCTCCTCGGTGCAGGTGGCGGAATTCCTCCAAAACGAGCTGGGCATTCTGCCGCTGGCCCACACCCTCTGCATGGGCAGCGACCGGCAGAAGATGACCGCCCAGCTGGAGGATCTGCGCAAAGCGGGGGTCCGCAACGTGCTGGCACTGCGGGGGGACCGTACCCCGCTGCGGCCCGAAAGCCCGGATTTTCACCACGCCAGCGACCTGATGGACTTTATCCGGCAAACCGCGCCGGATATGGAGTTTTCCGGCGCCTGCTATCCGGAAGGGCACCCGGAGGCAGACACCCTGACGGCCGACGTGGCCAACCTGCTCCACAAACAGCAGGCGGGGGCGGTCCATCTGGTGACCCAGCTCTTCTTTGACAACGGCAAATTCTACCGCTTTCTGAACATGGCCCGCAAGGCCGGCATCACCCTGCCGGTGTCCGCCGGCGTCATGCCGATCGTCCGCCGCAGCCAGATCGAGCGCACGGTGGCTCTTTCCAGCGCCAGCCTGCCCTCTGCCTTTACCCGCATGATCTCCCGCTGGCAGGACGACCCCGACTCGCTGCGTCAGGCCGGCATCGAATATGCGGTCAGCCAGCTGCGGGATCTCATCGAAGGTGGGGCGGACGGCGTCCACCTGTATGCGATGAACGACGCCGGTGTGGCGGAGCAGGTCTACGAGGGCATCCGGGACCTGCTGGGGCGCTGATATGGAGTACCCGTATCAGCCGGCGGACCGGGCCACCGTGCTCCGCTACCTGGGGGCCGCCGGCTGGACCCCGGACGCATCCACCTCCGCCCTGCTGGACCGGGCCGAGTCCTGCCTTGAAAAAGCCGCGTCGCCGCGGGGCGTCTGGCGGGTGCTGCCGGACGGGGCGCTGGACCTGACGAACAGCGGGGAGGATCTGGCCCGGCACCTGCAGGGGTGCGGCGGCGTGGTGCTGATGGCCGCCACCCTGGGCGGCGGGGTGGACGCCCTGCTGCGCCGGCTGGAACTGTCGGACATCGCGCTGTGTACGGCGGTGGACGCCACCGCTTCGGCCGCCATTGAAAAGATCTGCGACGCGGTGGAGGCGGATGCTCGCGCCTGGGCGGCGGACCGGGGCCTGTATCTGACCGGGCGCTACTCGCCGGGGTACGGCGACTGTCCGCTTTCCCTGCAGCAGACACTCTGCCTGGCGCTGGACACGCCGCGAGCCATGGGGCTGACGGTCACCCCGCAGCAGCTGCTGGCACCGCGCAAAAGCGTCACGGCCATCCTGGGGGCGGCCGACCACCCGGTCACCGGGACCCGGGCCGGCTGCGGCCGCTGCCTGCTGCGGGAGACTTGTGCTTATTTGAAGAGGGGGATGACCTGTGCAACTTGACGAACTGTTTGCCCGTGAAAAATTCATCATCCTGGACGGCGGCATGGGGACCCAGCTGCAGCTTCGCGGCCTGCAGCCGGGCCAGAAACCTGAGCTGGCGGCTTTTACGATGCCGGATACGCTGGAAGCCATCCACCGGGACTATGCCCGCGCCGGCGCCAATCTGCTGATGGCCAACACCTTCGGCATCAACGAGCGCAAGATGACCGGCACCGGGTACACGGTGGAGCAGGCCGTGGCGGCTTCGGTTGCCTGCGCCCGCCGAGGTGCCCGGGGCACCGGCGCCCTGGTGGCGCTGGATGTGGGGCCCTTGGGGGAACTGCTCGTCCCGGCCGGGTCCCTCTCCTTTGAGGAAGCCTACCGGCGCTTTGCGCAGATCGTGCGGGCCGGCGCGGCGGCCGGGGCGGATCTGGTCTGCTTTGAGACCATGACCGATCTCTATGAGCTGAAGGCGGCCATTCTGGCGGCCCGGGAAAACAGCGACCTGCCGGTGATGGCCTCCATGAGCTTCGAAAGCCGGGGGCGCACCTTTACCGGCTGCACGGTGGAAAGTTTCGGCGTGACGGCGGCCGGGCTGGGGGCGGCGGCCATCGGAATCAACTGCTCGCTGGGCCCGGCCGAGATCCTGCCGTTTGCCCGTCGGCTCTGCCGGGTGGTGCCGGCGGATCTGCCGGTCTTTGTCAAGCCCAATGCCGGGCTGCCCAACCCCGACGGCAGCTATGATCTGGACGCCGCCGGGTTTGCCGCCCAGATGCAGGACTATGCCGGTTCCGGCGTCTCGATGGTGGGCGGGTGCTGCGGCACCACGCCGGAGTACATCCGTCTGCTGCGGCAGGCCTTTGCAGAACGCCGCCCGGCCGCCAAAGTCCCGCTGCGGGCCAGCCGGCTGTGTACGCCGGTGCGCTGTGTGGAGGTGGAAGGCATCACGGTGGTGGGCGAGCGGATCAACCCCACCGGCAAAAAGCGGCTGCAGCAGGCGCTGCGGGACGGTGACAGCGCCTATGCCTGCGCCCAGGCGGTGGCCCAGGCCGAGGCCGGCGCCCAGGTGCTGGATGTGAATGTCGGTCTGCCGGGCATCGACGAGCCGGCGGTGCTGGAACATCTGGTGCGGGAACTGCAGGCTGTCACCGACCTGCCGCTGCAGTTGGATTCCACCGACCCGCAGGCGCTGGAGCGGGCGCTGCGGATCTACAACGGCAAGCCGATCGTCAATTCGGTGAACGGGGAACAGCGCTCCCTCGACGCCATCCTGCCGCTGTGCAGGAAATACGGCGCGGCGGTGGTAGGCCTTACGCTGGATGAAGGCGGAATCCCCAAAACGGTGGACGGCCGGCTGGCCGTGGCCCGCCGGATCGTGGCGGCCACCGACGCCGCCGGCATCCCGCGGGAGGATGTGTACATCGACTGCCTGACCCTCACCGTTTCGGCGGAGCAGGAGGCGGCCGCCCAGACACTGGAAGCCCTGACCCGCTGCAAACGGGAACTGGGGGTGCGCACCGTGCTGGGGGTCTCCAACATCAGCTTCGGGCTGCCCTGCCGCAGTTATGTGAACACCACCTTCCTGACCCTGGCCATGCAGGCCGGGCTGGATCTGGCCATTATGAACCCCAATACGCCGGAAATGATGGCGGCTGTCCGCGCCTACCGGGTGCTGACCGGGCAGGATGACCGCTGCGCCGACTATGTGGCCGCCTATGCGGGCCGGCAGCTGCAGACGGTGGCGGTCAGCACCGCCGAGCCCCGGGCCGATGCGCCGGCACCGGCTGCCGACCCGCTGGCTGAAGCGGTCCGCCGCGGCCTGAAGGCGGAGGCGGCGGCCGCGGCCGCCGAGGCGCTCAAGACCAGGGCGCCGCTGGAACTCGTCAACCAGTCGCTGATCCCCGCGCTGGACGCGGTGGGGGAAGGCTTTGAGAAGGGCACGCTCTTCCTGCCCCAGCTGCTGCAGGCGGCCACGGCGGCTCAGGCCGCCTTTGAAAAGGTCAAGGACGCCATTGCGGCCGCTAACCCTGCGGGGACGGACGATAGGGACCGCGGCCGGATCGTGCTGGCCACCGTGAAAGGGGACATCCACGACATCGGCAAGAATATCGTGCGGGTGATCCTCGAAAACTATGGGTATACGGTGATCGACCTGGGCCGGGACGTGCCGCCCGAGCAGGTGGTGGAGACGGTGCGCCGCACCGGTGCGCCGCTTGTGGGCCTGTCCGCTTTGATGACCACCACTGTCCCCAGCATGGAAGCGACCATCTCGGCGCTCCATGCGGCGGGCCTTGCCTGCCGGGTCATGGTGGGGGGCGCGGTCCTCACACCCTCCTATGCCCGGCGCATCGGGGCGGATTACTACGCCAGGGACGCCAAGGCGGCCGCCGATATCGCCAAGCAGGTCTTTTCCGGTGTGCCGGTTTAACGCTTCTTCACCGGGGCGTACCCAAAGAAAGGTGGGGATGGAACGGGCGCGGGGCGCAGTTTCTCCTTGCATTTGCAGGCAAACTATTGTATAATAGACAAGCGGACAGGGCACATTGCGCTGTTCTGCATACGGATGTGGGCCCCGTGCGCGGCGGCCACGTGAACCATGTCAGGCGGGGAACCGAGCAGCATTAAGCGCTGGTTCGCCGGTGCTGCGGCAAGCCTGCATCCGTATGCAGAACGGCACAACCGCGGGGCACACCCGCGCGGCCCTGTCCGTTTTCCTGTATGGTGTCCGGAACAAAGCAACGAAAGGCAGGTGTCGGCATGTATCGAGCACTGTACCGCAAATGGCGTCCCCGCCGCTTTGCGGATGTGGTGGGCCAGCAGGCCATCGTCACCGCGCTGCAAAACCAGATCCGTGCGGGCCGGATCGGACACGCCTACCTGTTTACCGGCACGCGGGGGACCGGCAAAACCACCTGCGCCAAGATCTTTGCCAAGGCGGTCAACTGCCTGGATACCTCCAGCCCCGACCCGTGCGGGGAATGCGCGGTCTGCAAGGGCATTGATGAGGGTACGGTCCTGGATGTTTCGGAGATCGACGCGGCCTCCAACAACAGTGTGGACGACATCCGGGACCTGCGGGAAGAGACGGCCTACCTGCCGGCGATGTGCAAGTATAAGGTGTACATCATCGACGAGGTCCACATGCTCTCCACCTCGGCCTTCAACGCCCTGCTCAAGACGATGGAGGAACCGCCGGAACACGTCATCTTCATCCTGGCCACCACCGAAGTGCAAAAGGTCCCGGCCACCATCCTGTCCCGCTGCCAGCGGTATGACTTCTCCCGGATCACGGCCAAGGAGATCGCCGGCCGGCTGGAATATGTGGCCGGGGAGGAAAAAATCGACCTGGACCCGGCTGCGGCGGAACTGATCGGCCGCCTGGCCGACGGCGCCATGCGGGACGCGCTCTCGATACTGGACACCTGCGCCGGTGTTTCCAATACGGTGGACGAAGCCCTGGTGCGCCGCATGGCCGGCGTGACCGACCGGCGCTATCTCTTTGAGATCAGCGACGCCATCGCCGCCGGGGACGCGGTCCGCGCACTGGAGGAGATCGCCCGGCTGCGCCAGCAGTCGGTGGACATGCGCCGGCTTTGCATGGAACTGGCCGGGCACTACCGCAACCTGATGCTTTGTGCGCTGCCGGGGGGCAGCGACCTGCTCACCGGGACTTCCCCGGAGGAGGAGGCTGCCTACCAGCAGCGCCGGGACTTCCCCCAGCGGGAGGCTGTGCGCGCCATCAACGCTTTCGGCGCCGCACTGGAAAAGATGGCCCGCGGCACCGACCAGCGCATCGAGCTGGAACTGGCGGTTTTCTCCCTGACCCAGCCGGAAGCGGCGCCGCAGACGGCCCAGCCGGCCCCGGTCCAGGCAGCGCCGGCGGTCCAGCCGTTTGCCGCGTCGGCCATGCCGGTTTCGGCGCCGCCGGTGCAGACCGCGCCGGTCAGCGTGCCGCCGGTCCAGCAGTCGGCGCCGCCGCCTGTGGAGGGGGAGCCCCCCGTCTTGGAACCGGAACTGCCGCCGCTGCCCCCGGAACCCGCCGCACCGGCTCAGCCTGCACCGCCGGATCGGCCTGCCGCCCGGCCCAAAAGCCGGACGGCTGCCAGCCCGCCGTCCGGCCCGCCGCAGCCGTTCCCCCAGTGGTCGGCCGTGCTGGAAGTCATTGCGGAAAACGACCCGATGCTGTTTTCCTTCCTGCGCGGCGGCCAGGCGTATTACGACGGCCGCCGGGTGCTCTTTGAATGCAGCGATGCATTCCGCGACTATATCAACAACGACAAGTCGGTGGGCAAGCAGATCAAGGAATACATCTACCAGGTCACCGGGCTGAACTGTTTCATCGGCCCGTATCAGCCGCCCCGGCAGGAACAGGCAGATCAGCCGGTCGTCTCGGTGGACGATGCCCTCAAGCAGATGCAGGAACTGGGCGTGGATGTCCAGATCGAAGAAAAATGACCCGGGGGCGCGGCAAAGCAAGCCGCTGAGCCTCCATAACCAGCCAAATGAAGCAAAGGAGACATTCCAGATGAAAGCAAGACTTCCCAAAGGCTACGGCCGCCCCGACCCCCAGGCCATGATGCGCCAGGTGCAGAAGATGCAGGACGAGATCCGCGCCAAGCAGGCGGAGCTGGAAGCCCGCGAGTACACCGGCAGTGCCAGCGGCGAGATGGTCACCGTGACCATGACCGGCAAGCATGAAGTGACGGCGGTCAAGATCAAGCCCGAGGCGGTGGACCCGGACGACATCGAGATGCTGGAAGACCTGATCGCCGCGGCGGTGAACAGTGCCTGTGCCGCGGTGGATAAGGATTCGGATGAGGAAATGTCCAAAATGACCGGCGGCATGAACATCCCCGGCCTGGGCTGAGGGAGAACGCCATGCTGCAAAGCGCGGAACCGCTGGAAAATCTGATCGATCAGTTTGCCCGCTTCCCCGGCGTGGGGCGCAAGGGGGCGACCCGTATGGCCTATGAGGTTATGTCGATGCCCAATGAGCAGGCGATGCAGCTGGCCAAGGCCATCGAGTCGGCCAAGAAGGACCTGCACCGCTGCCGGCTGTGCCAGGACTATACCTCCGGGGAGCTGTGCCCCATCTGCGCCTCCCCCAAGCGGGACCGCTCGGTGATCTGCGTGGTGGAATCCCCGCGGGACATCAAGGCCATTGAGCGCACCCACGAGTATAAGGGCCTGTACCATGTGCTGCACGGGCTGATCTCGCCGATGGACGGCATCGGCGCCGACCAGCTCTGCGTCAAGGAACTGCTGGCCCGGCTGAACGATACGGTCAAGGAGGTCATCATGGCCACCAGCCCGACTGTGGAAGGGGAGGCCACCGCCATGTACCTGGCCAAGCTCATCAAGCCGCTGGGGGTGCGGGTCACCCGCCTGGCATACGGTCTGCCGGTGGGCAGCAGCCTTGAGTTTGCCGACGAGACGACGCTGTACCGCGCCATGGAAGGCCGCGGCGAACTGTGAGCCGGGCCGGAGCTTGACAAACGCGGGCCGCGGCGCTATAATATCTAACCACGCTGTATGGCAGGGAAGGGGGCGCCGCATGGACAAGAAAAACGAACCGAAAAAGGGCATTGCCCAGAATCGGGAGGCGCGCCACGAGTATTTTGTCATGGAAGCGCTGGAAGCCGGCATCGAGCTTGTCGGGACCGAGGTCAAAAGCCTGCGGGCCGGCGGCGTCAACCTGAAGGATGCCTGGGCCGATATCGAGAACGGGGAACTGATCCTCAAGGGAATGCACATCAGCCCTTACGAGCAGGGCAGCATCTTTAACAAGGACCCGCGCCGGCCTCGGCGTCTGCTGGCCCACAAGGCCGAGATCCGGCGTCTGGCCCAGCAGATCAAGCTGCAGGGGTATACGCTGGTGCCGCTGTCCCTGTATTTCAAACATGGCCGTGTCAAGGTCGAACTCGGTCTGTGCAAGGGCAAAAAACTCTACGACAAACGGGCGACCGCCGCTGCGCGGGACGCCCAGCGCACCATCGACCGTGCGCTGAAACAACACTGAACGCAGCAAAGCTGTCTGGACCCGACCGCCCGGACCCCGCGGCCTTTCGGCCGCCATATAGGGGGATGTAATGGTTTCGACGGGGGGAGAGGGGCGTGAGCAGCGGGCCGTGGCGGTGCCCCACGTTAAAAGCGCCAAAACAAATTAACTGACAACGATTATCCCGTTGCCGTCGCTGCCTAATTAGGCGCGACCGTCCCGCCCGTTTTAGCACCGCACGGGGTCGGGGCGTCGATCAGGTGCTGAACATGTACGGGCCTAAGCTTTGCAGTCCGTCAGGTATTCATGAAGCTACCGCGGCGTAATGCGCGTGTGTTCGCTCGCGCCAAGGGAAATTCAATAAGCACTCTGCGCCCGGAGATACTCTAACCGCTTTCTTTTCGGACAGGGGTTCGATTCCCCTCATCTCCACCAAACAGACATCACACGAACATCTGCCTTTTCAAAGTCGGCTTTGCCGTCAGGGTGCGGCTGTGATGTCAAAACAAAAGCCGGAGGGCCAAGATGCGATGCGTCTTGGCCCTCCGGCTTTTGTGTGCGGAATCGTGCATTCCTTCAAACAAGGCGCACTCCCGAAACCGGCTTCCACAGGGAAATGGCAAAGCCAATAAAGGGCATCGAGCTTATTTGATCGTTTGCGTTCCCAATGGTGCCGGGAGTTATTTGGTCGAATATGGCAATGTAGACAGATATAAGGGGAGGCACGGCCATGCAAGGGCGAAGGCGATTCATCTCAATCGTTGAGGAGGACGATTCCGCTATTCCGCACAAAACAGCATTATGATTGAGAAACTCATATATGTATGCTATAATGTACGGTATACTATTTGACGGAGGAATTATGCGGTGAAAGTTACGATAGAGGAACTGCAGGCTTATTTGTTTGACAATTATCGCAACGGTGGAATCGATCAAGGCCTATTTATGAAGCTGGTAGAAGAAGTGGGCGAGGTGGCCGAGGTCCTAAACAAAAAGGCTGGAAGAAAAGCAGCGGATGATAAGGAAGATCTGCAGGCTCAATTGGGGAATGAATTGGCCGATGTGATACATTATACGATAGCCATTGCTGCACTAAATGGACTTGATATGAATGACATTATCATCAACAAGGATAAAGTGGCTTCCGTGAAGTATAACCATAGAACAGACTTAGTGCAGTTCATCTTGAGCAAGCGCAAGGACAAAACGAATCGGTGAATTTTCCTTGCCAGTTTTATCGCCTAAAAAACGTGGGAACATTTGGACGGGGACGGGCCGGGCGCTCAGCACAGCCCGCCGGTCATCAGCCGGATGATGGTGCGGTCGGTTTCCCGCATTCCTTCGCTGGCCAGCGTTCCGATGTTGCGGATGGTGTTCTCCACTCCTTTGACGACGATGCCGTCCCCGCCGTAAAACTCACTCTGATGCTTCTGCATCTGCCAGCCCAGCAGACCGGCCTCGACCGCCGAAGCGATTTTGGCGGCGCAGCTGGCCTTGGCGCCGTCGCAGATCATGCCGGAATCAATGGCCACCGCATTGACGATGGTGTGGGCGATCTCCTTGTACCGCCCGCCGTGCAGGTAACAGACGCCGGCCCCGGCGCCGCACCCGGCGGCGGTGGCGCCGCAGTAGGCGGAAAGGCTGCCGATCCCGGTTTTCAGATGGATGGTCACCAGGTTGGAGACGACAAGGGCCCGATACAGCTGCTCCTGGGTGGCTTCCAGCGCCCGGGCGTACACAATCACCGGCAGCGAGGCGGTCAGCCCCTGGTTGCCGCTGCCGGAATTGATGACCACCGGCAGTTCGCAGCCGTTCATCCGGGCGTCGGAGCCGGCGGCCGCCCAGGCTTTGGCCCGGTTGTGGGTGCCGTCGCCGTAGGCTTCCAGCAAGATCCGCCCAATGTTGGCCCCGTACTTGCCGCGCAGCCCCTCCCGGGCAATGGCCGTGTTGCAGTCGATCTGCCGCTGCAGAACGGCCTGGACATCCTCCAGCTGCACACAGTCGGCAAATTCCACGATCCGCTCCACACTCAGCAGCGACCGGTCGGTGGTGTGCTGGACGCCCTCTTCGGTATAAGGGCGGTCCAGCAGGACCTGCCCGTCCGCTTCCAGCCGGATCACGTTGGTGTGGTGGCCGGCGATCTCGGCAAACGCCGTGTGCCCCGGCGCCGCTACCCGAACCTGGATGTCAAAAATGTACTCCTTATCCGAAGGCAGCACCCGCAGTTCCGCTTCCTTCTGGTAATCGGCCACCCGGGCAATCTGTTCGGGGGTAAGGCCGGCCAGGACCTGCAGCTGCGCGTCGGCATTGCCGGCCACGATGCCCGCAGCGGCGGCCGCCTCCAGCCCGCGCTGCCCGCCGGTGTTGGGGACGATCACGCTCTTGACGTTCTTGATGATATTGGCGCTGGCGCGCACTTCCACCTGCCGGGGCAGGCGGCCCAGGGCTTGCCGGGCCAGCGCAGCGCAGTATGCCACGGCAATGGGCTCGGTACAGCCCATCGCAGGCCGCAGTTCTTCCTGCAGGATGGCGCAGAATTCCTGGTAGATCTGTTCGTTCATGAAGGGGCCTCCCCAACCCGATGACCGGGTGTACTGCGGTTTGCGGACTGGCACAGACGCCGCCGGACCGTGCCGGATATTGTTCTATTATACAATAACCGCCCGGGGTTTTCAATGCGGCGGAACCGCAAGAAAGAGAACCCCGCCCGCAAAGATGGGGATACCCGCTGCGCCCAAATAGGGTATAATGGAACCATCAAAAACAGGGGCCGGATCGGGAAAGGCGTATCGGATGCGCCCGGGCCCCGCGGGAGGACTGAGGATGAAACGATTGCTGAGCGACTGGCAATTTGCCGTGGGGACGACGGCGGATTGCCTGGCCGGGGGCAGACCGGTACACCTTCCCCACACCTGGAATGTGGAGGACGGGTTGGAAGAGTACAGCGGCGCCGGCTGGTATTCCACCCGCCTGACGGCGCCCGAAGCCTGGCGGGGCAGCCGGGTGCGGGTGCGGTTTGGCGCTGCCTTCCACACGGCTGTCGTGTATCTGAACGGGCAGGAGGTCGGGCGGCATCTCTGCGCCGGCTACACGCCGTTTGTGCTGGAACTGACCCCCTGGCTGCGCTGCGGGGCGGACAACGAGCTTACGGTCATGGTGGACAATACCTATACGGAGGCCACGCTGCCCTATGCCCGCAGTTTTGACTGGGCCAACGACGGCGGGCTGATCCGCCCGGTGGAGCTGCTGGTCACCGGGCCGGGGTATCTGGATGGGGTCCGGGTGCAGGCGCGTCCGGTTTTGACAGGCCGGGGCCGGCAGGACCGCGGACCGGCTTTGTGGAGCTTTGAGGCCGACGCCGATCTGGCCGAGGCGGGGGAGTTGACACTGGACTGGGCTGTGTGCGGTGCGGCAGCGGGCGAACCGCTGCGGCAGGGCAGCCTGACGAACCGGCTGACGGAGGCCGGACGGACGCAGTTCACGGCGCAAACCGCGCTGCTGCCCCAGGTGGAATACTGGCATTTTGACAACCCGGTCCGGTACAGCCTGCGGCTGACCCTGCGCCGGGCGGATGTGGTGCTGGACGAGCGCGTTGTCAGCTTCGGCTTCCGGGACCTGCACCTGGAAGGGGAAAAGCTGGTGCTCAACGGGGAGCCGGTGCGGCTGTGCGGGACCGAGTGGATGCCCGGTTCGGACCTGCGGTTCGGTATGGCGGAGCCGGTTTCCCAGCTGGAACGGATGCTGGCGCTGCTCAAGGAATCCAACTGCGTGCTCACCCGTTTCCACTGGCAGCAGGACGATGCGGTCCTGGACTGGTGCGACGCAAACGGCATTCTTGTGCAGGAGGAGCTGCCGTTCTGGGGCAAGGACCCCGAAGTTCCCGGCGAGGACCAGTGGCAGGCAGCGAGCCGGCAGCTCACCGAGATGGTGGCGGCCCACCGCAACCACCCCTGCCTGGTGGCCTGGGGCGTCGGCAACGAGCTGGCGGCCCAGCGGCCGGAGACCGTCCGCTACATCCGCCGTGCCGTGGCGCTGCTGCGCCGGCTGGACCCGGAGCGCTTCGCCAACTATGTGAGCAACACCTGGTACCTTGACGGGATCGCGGACGGTGTCTCGGCGGGCGACTGGCTGATGATCAACGAGTATACCGGCACCTGGTTCCCGGACCGGGAAGTCCACACCGAGCTGACCCGCTTCCTGGCCGACAATCCGGGCCGGGCTGTGATGCCTTCGGAGTTCGGCCTGTGCGAGCCGGCCTTCAGCGGCGGTGACGCCCGCCGGGAGGAGATCTTCCTGGAAAAAATGACCGCCTACCGCCAATACCCGGCAATCGCCGGCACCATCAATTTCTGCCTGAACGATTACCGCACCCAGATGGGTGAGGATGGACAGGGCAAACACAAACGGCGGGTCCACGGCTCCACCGAGCTGGATGGCACCCCCAAACCCTCCTACTGGACGGTGCAGCGGGAATGCGCCCCCTTTGTGCTGCGCCGGCAGGCTGACAGCGGCGTTTTGACCTGCCGCAGCGACCTGCCCTGCTACACCATGCGCGGGTATCGCCTGCAGCTGCTGGGGCAGGACGGCGCCGTACAGCAAACCTTCTCAATCCCGGACCTTGCCCCCGGGCAAAGCTGGACCTTCGCCTGCGAACAGGCTGTACAGGCCAGGGTCCTGCGCCCCACTGGCTGGACCGCCGGCAGCTTTTCCCTGACCTGACAGACGGCGCGCCCCGGCAGGGCTGCGTCTGACAAACCACTGCCGCGAGACCAGGCGGATTTGCACAACAGGCAGGTACGAAAAACGGATCGACCCCCAAAGGAAGCCAAACCGGCTTTCTTTGGGGGTCGATCTGCTGCATGGTCCGGGAGACGGGCTGCGCCGCAAAACCTTTTGCCTTACTTTTCAACCCGGGAGATACACTGCGGGCCCCGGTCGCTCTCCTTGATGTGGACATGGGCGGCGGTGCACTGATGGGCGGCATTGTAGCGGCAGCCGGTGTCGTCGCAGCGCACGGCCGTTTCGGCGCTGGGGGGCGCGTTGTCAGTGGCCACGTTCCCATAGGCTTCGTTGCAGCGGTAGCTGCGGCAGACCGCATCGGTCTGCCCGGCGTGATGGACCTTGACGCCGCCCAGGCAGCAGGCGCCCGCCTTGTTGTGGCAGCAGTCGCCCTGATTACAGTCGAGATAACACATAGTTCAAACACCTCCGCAGACAGCATGTCCCCGCCGCGCCCGGTTATGCACGGCGGTGGTTCTGCGGATGCTACCAAATCTTCACAGGCGTCACAGAGATTTTTCACAAATTAGGACTACAATGCAGAAAATACCCAATAAGACGCATGAAGACCGGGGGAAATCGGTCAGCCGGGCGGTGCGGCGGCTGCCAGGCACAGACAGACCCGGCACAGGTGAAGGATTTGACTATGAAACAGAAAATGATCGGGGCCGCTGCCGTGCTGCTGGCTGCGCTGGCTCTGGCGGGGGGCAGCGGTCAGCTGGCGGCACTGGATGATTTCCCGGCAGCCGCTGCCATAACCGCGCTCGGCACACAGCCGGACACGGACAACGCTGCGCCCCTTACCGCCCAAACGGCGGGGGAGACGCCGGATTTTACCAAAAAAATATTTGCCTCGGCCTCGGCCGGGGAAAATGCGCTGCGCATCGCGGGGGTGACCGTCTCCCTGCATGAGATCCAGGTGGAAAAGACCGCCGGAGCTTCCGCCGAAACGGCTGCCGACGGGGATGGTGCGGCGCTGCTGGTGACCGGCGGCGCCCAGGCGACCATCCGCGGCGCCAAGATCAGCGCGTCGGTGCCGGGCAGCCAGGGGGCGGTCGGCTCGGGGGCAGATACGGTGCTGCAGCTTACGGATTCCTCCATCACCACCACCGGGGACCGGGCCGACGGTCTGCAGACGGCGGACGGCGCCACGGTGACGGCGGCCTCGGTGACGGTCACCACCGCCGGCGATGACTCCGCCGCGGTGCGGGCCGGCTCCGGCACCCTTGTTTTGCAGGGTGGTGTCTACACGTCCGGCGGGATCCATGCCCCGACAATCTACGCGGGCGGCACGGTCAGCGCGCAGGACGCGACCCTCACGGCCAACAACTCCGAGGTGCTGGTGCTGGAAGGCGGCCAGACGCTGACGCTAGAAAACTGCGCGGTGCGGGGCAACATGAATGGTGAGCTGGACGCAGCCGAAGCACAGGAGCTGTATAACGTGCGGATCTACCAGACCGGCGACCTTGCCGACCGGCAGGACATCGCCAACCTGGTCATGCGCGGCGGCAGCCTGTCCAGCGGCAGCGGCGATCTGTTTTATCTCACCAACGTCCGCTGCCGGCTGCAGCTGTCCGGCGTCTCCATCGAGGATGCGGGCAGCGGTGTGCTGCTGCGTGTGGCAGGCAATGACGGGGCCAGCGGCTGGGGGCAGGCGGGCAACAACGGCGCCCTGGCCGAGATCCTGGCGGAAGACCAGACGCTTGAAGGGGACATCGTGGTGGACAGCATCTCCACCATGTCGCTGACCCTGTCCGGCAACAGCACGCTGACCGGTGCGATCCGGGTAGTGGACAATGCGGCGGGCGGAAGCCCCGCGGCCGAAAATGCCGTTGTCGAAATCGGCCCCGGCTGCTTGTGGAGCCTGACGGGTGACTCGACGGTCTCCAGCCTGGAAAACAACGGCACGATCCGGTATAACGGCCACACCATCACGCTGGCGGACGGAACGGTCCTGACCGGCTCAATGTACGCCCGCCCGACCGGGCAAAGCGGTGAGCCCTTCGCCGCGTCCGGTGCGCCGGCGGTTGGCTTTCTTTGGCTTTGCGGGTCAGGCCGGCATGGCCCCGCTCGCCCCGGTTCACCGGGGCTTTTTTCATGAAGGAGAGTTGACAAAAACGAGGTGAAATGATAATATTTAATTAAATGGTTAAATGCGGTCCAATGTTTGCTCGGGGCACAGTCTTGTGCCAGTGAAGAAGGGAGGCTGCGGCAATGTCCAACGTATTCAAGGCGCTCAGCGATCCGACCCGACGCAGGATCCTGCAACTGCTTCGGGACCGGGATCTCACGGCCGGGGAGATCGCCGGCCAGTTCGTGATCTCCCGCCCAGCCATCACCAAACATCTGGAATTGCTGCGTCAGGCCGAATTGGTCACCTCGGAAAAGCGGGGCCAGTTCGTGGTGTATTCCATCAACCTGTCCGCCCTGCAGGCGGCCCTGGGCGGTTTTTTGGCGTACTTTGACGGGATGCAGGCCCGCGATACCCGGCCGCAGGCACAGCCGACCGGGGATGACCGGGTGGGGGAACCGCTGTGAAACCGCGTAGTGACCGGGTGAAAATCGCCCTGGCGGTCCTTTCGATGTTTGCTTTGCTGCTGGGTACCCAAAGCTGCGTCGGCGTACCCTGGGCCGGGCCGGCCCTCCTTGTCTGCAGCGCCGCGGCGGCAGGTCTGTTTGTACGGTTCGCGCCCCGGCTGTTGCGACTGTCGCCGCAAAACCCGAAACTCCGGGTGGTGCGGCTGACCGTCCTCTTCCTGGTCGTGCTCCTGTTGGGAATTTTCGTGCTGGTTGGCGGGGAAGAATGGCTGACGGCCTGGCTGGGCCGGCAGCGGTACGAAAAGATGGCCGCGGTGTTTGCGCTGGGAATGATCGGCATTTTTGTGCTGGTGTTCGGCAACCTGTCGCCGCGCATCCCTTTCAACCGTTATATGGGGCTGCGGCTTCCCTGGACCGTCACCGACGAACCCACCTGGCGGGTGGCCCACCGGATGCTCGGTTGGCTGGCCTGGCCCTGCGGGCTGCTGCAGCTTGCGGCGGCGGTGATCTGCCCGCCGGCCCTGTTGGAGCGTCTCCCCTGGCTGGCCGCCCTGCCGATGCTGGTCTGGTTCCTGCTGCCCAGCCTGTATTCGCTCTGGTATTTCTGCCGCCGCTGGCAGGTGGGGCCACGCTGGCTGTACCGGCGGCAGGGGAAAGGAGACAAAGAATGACATGGCTGTACCTGGCGGCCGGATCGTATCTGGTCCTGGCCAACCTGGTGGGATTTATGCTGATGGCGGCCGACAAACGCCGCGCACGGCGCGGGGCCTGGCGCATCCCGGAACACACGCTGTTTGCGGTGGCTCTGCTTGGCGGCAGCCTGGGGGCCTGGGTCGGTATGTACTGCTTCCGCCACAAGACCCGCCATTGGCGCTTTGTGGTGGGCATGCCGCTGATCCTGGCCGCCCAGCTGCTCCTTGCCTTTTGGATGAAAACGAAGATTTTGTAAATTGTGCGCAAAAATCCTGCCGTTTCCTTGCCCTTTCTGTGCCGGTTGTGCTATACTGAAAGCAAGATTTAACACCTGTACAAAAGAAGAGGGAACCACGACTATGCAATGTACCGTATTGAAATTGCCGCCGAATCAGGCGACCCTGACCTGCTATGTGCAGGACAGCAGCGCAGCGCTGTCCAACGCCGAGATCCGCCCGGCTGCGCTGATCTTCCCGGGCGGCGGGTATCAGTATTGCTCCGACCGGGAAGCCGAGCCGGTGGCGCTGGCCTATCTGGCGCAGGGCTACAACGCCTTTGTGCTGCGCTACACCACCGGGCAGGATTGCCCGCTGCACCGCTCGCTGCAGGACGCCCAGGCCGCGCTGCGGTATCTGCGCGCCAACGCGGCGGAGCTGCACATCGACCCCCACAAGATCGCTGCCATCGGGTTTTCGGCCGGTGGCCATCTGGCGGCGGCGCTGGGGACGCAGAGCGAGGAAAAGCCCGACGCCATGGTGCTGGGATATGCGGTCACGTTGGGCAGCACCTGGGCGCTGGATGGGCGGGCACAGGAGCCGGACCTGGGCGACCTGGTGACCGATTCCACCCCGCCCGCCTTTATCTTTGCCACCCAGGGGGATACGCTGGTCCCGGTCAAGAACAGCCTGGTCTTTGCCGATGCGCTGGCTGACCACGACATCCCCTTTGCGCTGCATATTTTCCCCACCGGCGGTCATGGCCTTTCACTGGCGCGTGCCTCCACCTGCGGCGGCGACCCGGGGCGCATCAATGACGAAGCCGCCCGGTGGCTGCCGATGAGCGTCCGCTTTCTGCAAAAGGTCTGGGGAGAACTCGGGATGGTGGCGCCGGACGCCGAACTGTCGGCGCAGCTGGGGCAAGGCTGCCCGGGGCTGGACATGCCCTTCAAACGGTTGCTGAAAAACCCGGCCGCCGCCGAGGTGCTGCAGCGCCGCCTGCCGGAAGTGATGAGCATTTTGCAGCAAAACCCGCTGCTGGCCGGCGCCTCGCTGCGCGAGCTGGCCGGCTTTGCACCGGATGCCTACCCGGAATCGGTGCTCCGCTCCATCGACGAAGAGCTGGCCCGGTGTGCGGACCAACCCTGAGAAGCCACAAGGAGGAAACACAATGCTGTTTGTACAATACCCGCCTTGCACCACCTGCCAAAAGGCCAAGCGCTGGCTGGATGAACGGGGCCTTTCCTATACGGCCCGCCACATCAAGGAGGACCGCCCTACCTATGAGGAACTGAAAACCTGGTACGCCCGCAGCGGTCTGCCGCTCAAACGGTTTTTCAATACCAGCGGCCTTTTGTACAAATCGCTGCAGCTGAAGGACAAGCTGCCGACCATGAGCGAGGAGGAACAGCTGCGGCTGCTGGCTACCGACGGGATGCTGGTCAAGCGGCCGATCCTTGTCACCGACGACAAGGTGCTGGTAGGGTTCCGCCAGGCGGAGTGGGAACAGGCAGGGCTTTGACCGAAGAAAGGGGGCGGAAAGATGCCGCTATTCCATCGCCGTGAACCGCGCCGCACCCCGCCGGAAGGGTTTGGCCCGGCCGATATACGCACCCGGAGCAGCATCTGCACCGGCGAAACGACGGTCGGTTTTTATGACCCGCACACCAACAAGCTGCTGCAGGCCGTGGTGGTGCGCACCCCGCAGGACCTGGCGGATTTCTACCGCGCCTACGGCTATCAGCCGCCGGAAACGCGCTGAAACAACCGCCAGGCCCCTGGCCGGCTGACCAAGAATCTCCCTTTTCGGTTTGTGATTTTATTAACTTTGCAGCCTATTTTGCCAATATTGCGCACTCTTGGCCAAAATCGGGCCAAAACTGTGCGAAAATTGAGCGGCCCCCTTTGCAGCGGCCGGTTTCGGTGTTATAATCAAAACTGTAAATCAGGAAACCGTGTCCGGGCATTTGGCCGGCCGGCGGCGAATTCAGCGGAGGTTATAGTATGGAACTTTTTGAACGTTTCGAAACGCAGCTCAAGGCAGCACCCAAAACGATCGTATTTACCGAAGGTCCCGACGCTCGTATCCTGAGCGCCGCCAGCCGTCTGCTGGCCGGCGGGGTTCTCAAGGTCATTCTGCTGGGGAACCCGGAGGCGGTGAACAAGGCGGCTGCGGAAGGCGGTTTTGACATCACCGGCGCCCAGATCATCGACCCGGTCAACTATGAAGGCTTTGACGAGATGGTCGCCAAGATGGTGGAACTGCGCAAGGGCAAAATGACCGAAGAGCAGTGCCGTGCAGCAATGTCCAAGGGCAACTATTTCGGTACCATGCTGGTCAAGATGGGCAAGGCCGACTGCCTGCTGGGCGGCGCCACCTACTCCACCGCCGATACCGTCCGCCCCGCGCTGCAGCTGATCAAGTGCAAGCCCGGCGTCAAGTCGGTCAGTTCCTGCTTCATCCTGGTCCGCGGCGAGGAAAAGCTGGCCATGGGCGACTGCGCCATCAACATCGACCCGACCGAGGACGACATCGTCGAGATCACCGTCCAGACTGCCGCCACCGCGCAGATCTTTGGTATCGACCCGCGTGTGGCGCTGCTCTCCTACTCTTCCAAGGGGTCCGGCAAGGGCGATTCCGTGGACAAGATGCGCAACGCCACCGCCCGCGTGCAGGCGGATCACCCCGAACTGAAGGTGGACGGCGAACTGCAGTTTGATGCGGCGGTTGCGCCGGAAGTGGGGCAGCTGAAGGCGCCGGGCAGCCCGGTGGCCGGGTATGCCAACACCTTCATCTTCCCGGACATCAACGCCGGCAACATCGGCTACAAGATCGCCCAGCGTCTGGGCGGATTTGAGGCCTACGGCCCCATCCTGCAGGGCCTGAATGCCCCTATCAACGACCTGTCCCGCGGCTGCAACGCCGAGGAGGTCTACAAGATGGCGCTGATCACGGCGGCCATGATCTGAATTGGTACGCCTTCAGCGTGTCGAAAAATTCGACACGCTCCACAAGGGAAAACGGCCGGGCATGGCCGCCGCAGCGGTGTGCCGTAGGCAACCGGGCGCTTAGGCCGGAGATTGTCCGCCGACAGCGACGATTCTAGACAGTCTGAGGGCGCATCCACGGCGTGGATGCGCCCTTTTTGACGCGGTCAGCACAAGAAGAGAATACAGACGGCGGCCCGAAAGGCCGGGAACAAACGAACAACGGCAGGACCTGCCCCGAAAAGGGGAAGTGTCCTGCCGTTGTCTGATTGTATGAAAGGGTACGCGCCCTGCGCGGGCGGCTGGGGTCAGCGGCGGGCTTCGTACCGCAGCTGGTCGGCGTCCAGGCTTTGCAGCACCGGCAGCATGGCGGCACAGGCCGCACGGGCGGCGGGCAGATCCATCAGGCGATAGTTGCCGCATTCCCGCTCCGATGCGCCGGGGATCGGCCCGTCATAATCGGCCATCCAGGCGAACGCCTCGGTGGTCAGGGTCAGCGCCTGCTGATCGGTCAGCCCCTGGGTCAGCAGGTAAAAGCCGGTCAGGCAGCCCATCGGCCCAACATAGACCACATGGTCGCCGAAGCGGCTGTTGCGGGCAAAGGTGGCGAACAGATGTTCGATGGTGTGGGCCGCGGCGGGGGAAAGGTAGTCGCCCTGGTTGGGGCGCTTCATCCGCACGTCCCAGGTCTTCACCTCGCCATCCTGCCGGGACAGGTACATGCCCGGCAGCAGGGTGGTATGGTCCACACAAAAGCTGGCGATGCGTTCCATGGCAATCACTCCATCATCTGCTGCACGACGCCGTGCTGGCAGTCGATCGAGATGTTCATGCCGTCCCGCAGGGTGCGGGTGGCGCCCAGCGCCCCCACGATCACCGCTTTGTTCAGGGTGAGCGCCACAATGGCCGCATGGCTGCTGGTGCCGGCTTCCTCAGTGATCACGCCGGCGGCCTGCCGGATATAGGGCAGCATCTCGTTGGTGGTGTGGGGCGCCACCAGGATCTGGCCGGGCTTGAACTTGACGGCCGCTTCCGCCGCGGAACGGCAGAGGCAGACGGTGCCCTTGGCGTTCTGGGCGCCGATGCCCACGCCGGTCAGCAGGCTGTCGCCCACCAGGTGGACCTTGATCATGTTGGTGGTGCCGGAAACGCCCACCGGCACGCCGGCGGTCACGACCGCCATGTTGCCGGCGTGGACCAGCCCGGCCTTGCAGGCGCAATCCACCGACATGCTGATGAGTTCATCGGTGGAGTGGGCATAGGGCATGACCAGCGGGGTGATGCCCCAGTGGATGTTCAGCTGGCGCTGGACCTTCTCGTCCAGCACGCAGGCGACGATGGGGGTGTCCGGGCGGCAGCGGCTCAGCAGGCGGGCGGTCTCGCCGCTCTTGGAAACGGTGATGATGGCGCTGGCCTGAATGTCCGAAGCGGTGGTGCAGGCGGCGTGGGCCATGGCGGCGCTCACGCTCAGACGGCTCTCGCTGGCCTGTGCATGGTGGACCAGCCGGTTGTAGCTGGAGTCGGCCTCGGTGGTCTCGGCAATGGCGACCATGGCCTGCAGCGCCGCCACCGGGTACTTGCCGGCGGCGGTTTCGCCGCTGAGCATCACGGCGGAGGAACCGTCGTAGATGGCGTTGGCCACGTCGGTGATCTCGGCACGGGTCGGGCGCGGATTGGAGATCATGGAATCCAGCATCTGGGTGGCGGTGATGACCACCTTGCCGCTGGACATGGTGCGGTCGATCAGGTGCTTCTGGATCGAGGGAATCTCGGCAAAGTCGATCTCAACGCCCATGTCGCCGCGGGCCACCATGATGCCGTCGGCCACGCCCAGGATCTCCTCAATGTTGTCCACGCCTTCCTGGTTCTCGATCTTGGCGATGATCTTGATGTTGGCGTGGTTCTCTTCCAGCAGGTGGCGGATCTCCAGAATGTCGGCGGCGCAGCGGGTGAAGCTGGCCGAGATGATGTCAAACCCCTGCTCGATGCCGAACAGGATGTCCTGCTTGTCCCGCTGGCTCATATAGGGCATCGACAGATGGACGCCGGGCACGTTGACACCCTTTTTGGTCTTGATGGTCCCGTCGTTTTCCACGGTGCAGACGATGTCGGTGTCGGTCACATGCTCAATGTGCAGCCCGATCAGGCCGTCGTCCAGCATGATCCGGCCGCCGGGCTGAACGTCGTGGGGCAGTTCTTTGTAGGTGATGGAGCAGATCTCATTGGTCCCTTCCACCGGGCGGGAGGTCAGGGTGAACTTCTGGCCGGCCGCCAGGGTCTCGGCGCCGTTTTTGAACACGCCGGTGCGGATCTCGGGGCCCTTGGTGTCCAGCATCGCAGCCACCGGCACGCCCAGCTCGGCGCGAAGGGCTTTCAGCGCCTCCAGACGGCCCAGGTGCTCCTTGTGGTCACCATGGGAAAAGTTGAAGCGGGCAACGTTCATGCCGTTTTCAATCAGCTGACGCAGCACGCCTTCCTGGTCGGTAGATGGACCCAGGGTACACACGATTTTTGTCTTACGCATGAGAACCTCCTGAATACAGATGCTATTCCTACAGCACTTTATATTGTCATACGCCAACTATTATACTATATTTCCCAAAGTTTCACAAGCAAAACACGGGGGATTTTACCTGGATTTCCGATTTTTTTGACAAGGCGAAGGCATTTGCACAAGGCACTCCGGCAGGGCGGCGATTTTACTTTTTTGCAGGATTCGGGTATAATAGACACAATCTGCAGGTCCGGCGGGTGCCGCCGGAACCTGCGCCCAACCTGATACAGACATAAAGGAGAACGATCGTGGCAAAACGTGTATTCTTGATCGTATTGGACAGCTTCGGCATCGGCGCCGAGCCGGATGCGGCGCAGTTTGGCGATGCGGGCACCAACACCCTGAAAGCCATCGCCGGGCACCCGAACTTCCGGGGGGAAAACCTGGCCCGGCTTGGTTTGTTCCGGATCGACGGCGTCAGCTGCGGCCCCCAAATGCCGGAACCGGTCGGCTGCTATGCCCGCCTGCGGGAAGCCAGCGCCGGCAAGGACACCACCATCGGCCACTGGGAGATCGCCGGTCTGCTCTCCCCCGAGCCGCTGCCGACCTTCCCGGAAGGGTTCCCCAGGGAACTGCTGGAGGAATTCACGGCCCGAACCGGTTACGAGGTGCTGTGCAACCGCCCGTATTCCGGCACCCAGGTCCTTCGTGACTATGGCGAGGAGCACCTGCGCACCGGGGCGCTGATCGTGTACACCTCGGCGGACAGCGTGTTCCAGATCGCGGCCCATGAGGACAAGGTCCCGGTGGAAAAGCTGTACAAGATCTGTGAGACCGCCCGCGCCATGCTCAAGGGCAAATACGGGGTGGGCCGGGTGATCGCCCGCCCCTTTGTCGGCAGCTGCGCGGAGGATTTCCAGCGCACGCCCCGCCGCCATGACTTCTCCCTGCTGCCGCCGGCGCCCACCATGTTGGATATGCTGCAGGCGGCCGGCAAGGCGACCATCGGCGTCGGCAAGATCCATGACATCTTTGCGGGCCGCGGCGTGGGCGAGACCATCCGCACCTCCGGCAATACCGAGGGTCTGCAGGTGACGCTGGAACTGGCGGACCGGGATTTTGAAGGACTGGCCTTTGTGAACCTTGTGGACTTCGATATGCTGTACGGCCACCGCCGGGATGTGGGCGGGTACGCCGCGGCCGCGGCAGAGTTTGACGCCTGGCTGCCGCAATTTATCGAAAAAATGCGCCCGGACGATGTGCTGATGGTCACGGCGGACCATGGCTGCGACCCCAGCTACACCAAAACCACCGACCATACCCGCGAATATGTGCCCTACCTGCTCTATGGCCAGCAACTGAAGCAGGGGATTAACCTTGGCACGCGCTACAGCTTCGGCACCATTGCGGACACCGTCTGCCAGGCGTTGGGTGTTTCGGTGGATGTGGCCGGCTGCGGGGTCTGGCATGAGATCGCCCGGTGACCCCGCCCATCCGCGGAAAGGAACGATGATACAGATTCTGCTTTATCTGTGGGCCCTGGTGCTGTCGGCCTACTCGGTGTCGCTGCTGCTCACCAGCAACTTCAATATGGGCAACCTGATGGTCTGGGTCATCACCGCGGCCAGCTGGGTCACGGCGATCTGGCATCGGGGGCTGTATGCCTGGGTGCGGGATACCCTGGCAGGGCGCGCTGCCCTTCTTCTCTGTCTGGCGGCGGTGCTGGTGCTGGCCGGCGTGCTGACCTTCATTTCGGTCAAGGCGTACAGCAACCCGCCCACCGGACAGGAAAAGATTGTCGTGGTGCTGGGGGCGGGGCTGCGGAAGGACCGCCCCAGCAAGCTGCTGCGCTACCGCCTGGACAAGGCTTATGAATATGCGGTGGCCCGCCCGGACACCATCCTGGTCACCGCCGGCGGGCAGGGTCGGGACGAATGGGTGCCGGAGGGGCAGGCGATGCGGGATTACCTGATCGAAAAGGGCTTGCCGCCCGACCGGGTCCTTGCCGAGACCCGCTCCACCTCCACCGAGGAAAACTTTGCCTTTGCCAAACAGGTGCTGGAACAAAGCGGCTTTGACCCGGACGGCCCCATCGTGTATGTGACCAATGCCTTCCACTGCTATCGCGCCGGGGAATATGCCCGGATGGCCGGGTTTGAGGAGGCACACGCCCTGCCGGCCGGGATCTCGCTGCAGAGCGTACCGACCTGCTATCTGCGGGAGGCCATGGCTGTCTTGTACTACTGGGTGTTCCGCTCCTCCCGCAGCGGATTCATGCAGAGCATGGTGGGGCTGCTGAGCCTGAACAAGCGGTTCTTTTATCGCTGATGTCCGGCGGCTCCCTGTCGGTTTCGGCAGGGGAGACGCAGAACGATCCGAATAAAAAAGGCGGTATGCCGTCCATGACAGGGCGGCATACCGCCTTTTGCTGTGCAGAAAAAGGGGAGAGACGCCCTGCTTCGCGCAGGGGCTCACCCGGCAGGGGACAGGCTGCCTGGCCGGGCCGCCCTGTCCGCCTTTTTCGGAAAAGGCGGAAGAAAATCAGCGGCCGTGTGAGGCGGCTGCCTTACGGCAGAGTCCGCGACAGTTCGATCTCCTCTTCGTCTTCGGCGCCGGTCGGCACAAAGCCTCTGCTTTTGTACAGGCGAAGCGCCCGGCTGTTCTCCCGGTTGCAGGTCAGGGTCACCCGGTCGGAAGCGCCGAAAGGCTTGGTCCGGATATAAGCAAGGACCTGATCCAGCGCGGCCCGGCCGTAACCCCGGCCCTGCTTCGACACATCGATCATCATGTGCCACAGGTCGTATTCCGGAATGTCGTAGTCGTAGATCACCATGACATAGCCGACCATGACCTCTTCGTCATAGATCCCGAAAGGCTGGCACTGCTCTCTGTAGACGTAGGCCTGCGCAAGGCTGCGGATCGGGTGGGAAACAAAGCGCTCCTGCCCGGCGGCCAGCTTCAGCCCGAAGGCGTCGATAAAGTTTTTCTCGGTGATTTTTTCAAGGTGAATCATATAGACCTCCACAAAATGTTCTGACTTCTTGGTGTGCGTGTCTTGGCGAACATCCTGTCGGGGGCAAAAGGCGCAGAAAAAAGCCGCGGCAGATCAGCCGCGGCGCAAAAGACTCGAAAGGTCAATTCTGCTGCCAGGGCCCTCATTATGATATTCAGCCATCCGATTCATGCTGTCCTTTCTCATAATGAACACCCCGCTTTCTGTGTTGGATTGCACTTGCTATGATACCATGGATCTGCGGCCCGGTCAACCCGGAAGAAGAGCCGGGAGCCAATCAATGAAGCAAAAAGTCCCCGCACCTGACGGAGCGGGGATTTTCTTGGTGGACCTGGAGGGATTCGAACCCTTGACCTCTCGGATGCGAACCGAACGCTCTCCCAACTGAGCTACAGGCCCAAATTTTGCTGACTTAGTTATTATACCGCAATCCTGGCAAAAGTCAAGAGGTTCGGGAAAAAACTTCTACAGCGCCCGAAAAGGCGCAGACCATGCCAAAGGACGCGGCGCAGGAACCGACATAAAGATATAGCGAACAAATATTGCTAATAAAAGAGATGATAAAAAGGGAAAAATATTTTTATGAAATAAATATTGCACTCGGCGTATAAAATCGTATATAATGGAAATGCTCCCAGGCATTGATTTTTACAAAGAAAATCATGTATATTGATTCCGGACAGAAAAGTAACCGGCCGTCCTTTATCAAATGTGCAGAATCCCGAAAAGCCGCATCCCCTGTCATCTGCGGCATCCCGGCGGCGGGCAACTTATCTTGAAATGGAGAGAGCAAGGAAGATGGAAACAACGCAAATACAGCAGTTGGCTGTTTACACGCGGGACTATTCTCCGATCGAGGGCCTCCAGCGTGCGCACAGCCTTCATTATCTCCTGGAAAAGGACCGGGATCAACTGCAGGTCCGGGTGGTTTGCACCGGGGCGGAGGAGGACCGGGCTGCGGTCTGCCGCCTGCGGGGAATTTCGATCGAATATGCCGGCGGTTTGCTCAAGTTTCTATACGAGAATGCGGTGCCTGTGGAGCAGGCGGCCGAAGTCCTGCAGGATCTTTGCGGTGATTTGGCGGAGCAAGAATCATAAATGATGGAAAAGGATGTGGAATGGAATGTCAATGTTTTCAACAGCGTCAACAGGTGAAAGCGTGACCATGTTGTTCGCGGATGAAAGCCTGAACCTGTGCAGGACCCTGCAGTCGTATACCTCCTGCCAGGGGGATGTGCATCTCATCGGCTTTGCCACCAGTGGGGAGGAACTGCTTGATCTGATCCGGCACGGTCTGCAGGCGGATGTGGTGGTCCTGGATTCACTGCTGCCGGGGCTTTCGCTGCCGGAATTCTTCCAGGTGATGGCCGCGGTGGATTATCACCCCGGCGTGATCCTGACCGGGATGCCCTACGCGCAGAAAATAGCGGACAAATTCTTGACATTGGGCGTCAACTATATTATGGTTAAACCGTACACCCTGTCGGACCTGATGGAAGCCGTCTATCGGCAGGCTACGGATCCGCGCCGGCTGGCGGCCTATGCAGTCAGCCGCTGCTGTGAGGATTTTCTTTCGGAGATGAGGTGCAACCGTCGGTTGGGCGGGTGGTTTTACCTGGAAAGGATCCTGCGGCACACCGTCCTCGACGACAAGGACTACATCGCCAAGGAGCTGTATCTGCTGGCGGCCGGGGGCCAGCCGGTCAGCATCGGCAGCGTCACCGCTTCGGTGCAGCGCGCCAACGATTCGCTGCGCACCGCCAACTCGAAAGGGTACGACGAACTCTGCCGTGCGGCGGGCAAACCGGCAGGCGCCCGCCTGTCCAACCTGGAGCTGATCCGGGTCTTGACCGAAAAAATCCGCCGGTCCGGCGTTGTCAGGCCGACCTGCAAGGGATAAGGAGTCTGTTTTATGGCCGTAAAGGTAACGGAGGCTGACTGGTTGTCAGAAGAAGATTGTCTCGCGCTCCGCGGCGGCTTGAAGGGCCGCATGGCGAAGGAGTTCTGCGTCTTGCAGGGGCAGTCGGAAGCACTGTATCGGTACATGGATTGCCACGCCCCGGAACCCCTGCGGAGCGCGGGAATGAAAACACTGGCGGAGATGCGGCAAAGCATCACCGTGCTGGAGCGTCTGGCCAAAAGTGCGGCCGACCTTGCACTGGGGGCGGTGCTGGGCCCACCGCTGGAAGAACGGCCGCAGAAGACCCTTGAACTGGTCCAGTTCCTTCGGGATTTCAGCGAATGCGTCAATGAGGAACTGGCCACCATCCACAATCCGATGCGCGTGAAGGTGGAAGGCAGCGGATTTTTCTGCGTTCCTGCGCGGGATGGTGTGCTGGAGATCCTGCTGGCCAACCTTTTCTCCAACGCGGCCAGGAACGGCGCCAGCTATGCGGTGGTGCGCTGTCTGCCGGACCGGGTCCTGGAATATGAGGACGACAGCCGCGGCCTGAACGACGCCGCCGTTCGCCTGCTGCATGACGGGATGGCCGACCAGCAGATGATGGAGCGGGGCGGGATCGGGCTGCTGATGGTGCGGCACTGCTCCCTCGCGCTGGGCTGGGGACTGCATTGCTTCCATCAGGCCCAGGGGGTCCACATGACCCTGCAGGTGCCGCCTTTTGAGCCGGACAACCGGGTGATCCTGCTGGAAGATGATTCGCTGGACCGCGAGATACGCAAGGACCGGATGCGGTTGCTGCTGCAAAGGGAATTTGTCTCCCTCCTGCCGGAAGGGAAAGAGGCAGAAGAAACGATTTGAAAGTACACACCGGGCTTTTCGGGGCCCGGTGTGAATTTTTTATGCCTTTTTTGTCCGTCTTATTTACTTTGCGGGCAAACTATTGTAAAATATCGATATATGAGATTTGTCAGGTGGTGCATAGAAATATGGAGCTGAAGTACAAACGTATTCTGCTGAAACTCAGCGGCGAAGCGCTGGCGGGTGAGAAAAAGTCCGGCTTTGACGAGGCGGTGATCGCTTCAATCTGCGGCGGGATCCGCAAAGCCCACGACCAGGGGGTGCAGATCGGCATTGTGGTCGGCGGCGGCAACTTCTGGCGCGGCCGTTCCAGCGGCAAGATGGACCGCATGGATGCCGACAAGATCGGGATGCTGGCGACTGTGATGAACGCGCTGGCGGTAAAAGACGCGCTGCGCCAGCAGGGGGTGCCTGCGGTGGTGATGACCAGCGCGGTGATGCCCCAGGTGGCCGAGACCTTTACCAGCGACAAGGCGATCGCCGCGCTGGAGGCGGGCACCATCGTGGTGTTTGGCGGCGGGACCGGCAACCCGATCTTTTCCACCGATACCGCGTCGGCGCTGCGCGCCTTGGAGATCAGCGCCGATGCGATGCTGAAAGCCACGATGGTGGACGGCGTGTACGACAAGGACCCCCACAAGTATCCCGACGCGGTCCGGTATGAGACCCTGACCTTCACCAAGGTGCTGGATGAGCGCCTGGCTGTGATGGATTCCACCGCGGCCAGCCTGTGCCGGGACAACGACCTGCCGATCCTGGTGTTCGATCTGGGCGACCCGGACAACATCGCCCGCGCCGCCTGCGGGGAAAAGGTGGGGACTCTGGTCAGGGAATAAGCCCTGGCTTCCGATGAAACCTGTGGCCGATGCGGCCGCTTTATGAACGAAAAGGAGATAATTATGAGCAGCACGACCAAAATTTACGAAGAAAAGATGACCAACTGCATCAACCACCTGACCCGCGAACTGGCGACCATCCGCGCCGGCCGTGCCAACCCGGCCATTCTGGACAAGGTGCTGGTGGAGTATTACGGCACGCCGACCCCGGTCAACCAGATCGCCGCTATCGCGGTGGCGGAAGCCCGCATCCTGACCATCACCCCCTGGGACGCCAAGATGGTCAAGGAGATCACCCGTGCGATCCAGACCAGCGACATCGGCATCAACCCCATCGACGACGGACATACGATCCGGCTGATCTTCCCGGCCCCCACTGAGGAGCGCCGCAAGCAGCTGACCAAGGATGTCCAGAAGCAGGGTGAGGAGACCAAGGTGGCGGTGCGCAACGTCCGCCGCGAGGCCATGGACAAGTTCAAGGCCATGAAGAAGGCCGGCGAGCTGACCGAAGACGACCAGAAGAACCTGGAGGAAGAGGTCCAGAAACTGACGGACAAATATGTCAAGGTAATTGATGAGACCTGCGCCGCCAAGAACCAGGAGATCATGGAGGTCTGATCCGTCCCCGGATTCCCGTTGTGTGCCGCGCCGTTTGCTGCGCGGCACATGCCATATCCCGGCAAGTACGGTGCGCCGGCTGCATATACTGTACAACAAAGCCGCGCCCACTGCCCCGAAAGGAAAGACCATCCTATGAAGACCCGCATTGTGACAGCCGCTGTCGGCCTGTGTATTCTGGCCATCGTGCTCGCTTTTTTTGATACCGTTCTGTTTGACCTGGCCCTGGCGCTGATCTGCCTGATCGGCATACACGAGGTGTACTCCGCCATGGGATTCGGCCGGCGGCAGTGGTATCTGTTTGCGGCCGCGGTGCCCTACACGCTGCTGATCATGTTGTCCAGCAGCGCCGCCGTTCGGGCGCTGGTTCTGCCGGCCAGTTTCCTGGTCGTACTGTTTTATAATATCTGCCTGATCGCCAACCACGGTACGCTGGACTTCGGCCGCCTGGCCGGGTTTGTGTATTTCGGCGGGGTGATCGTCTTCTGCTTCTATTCGCTTGTTCACCTCAAACGTGTTCTGCCGCCCGAAAAGTTCGGCTGTGATGCGATCTATTTTATCCTGCTGGTGCTGTGCTTTGCCTGGGGCGGCGACACGTCGGCATACTTTGCCGGCCGCGCCTTCGGCCGGCACAAGCTGGCGCCGATCGTCAGCCCCCACAAAACGGTGGAAGGGGCCATCGGCGGCGTGGTCGGCAGCATGGCGGCGGGGGTGCTGGTCACCTTCGCTTACAGCCTGCTGGACGGCAGCTTCCCGCTGCTGACCGTGGAGGTCACGGCCCGGGGGTATCTTGCCATCCTGGCGCTGGGGGCTGTCGCCTCGGTGCTGGGCATCCTGGGCGATCTGTTCGCCTCCGCCGTCAAACGTCAGGTCGGCATCAAGGACTACGGCACCATCTTCCCCGGCCATGGCGGCATTCTTGACCGGTTCGACAGCGTCATGTTCATTGCGCCGTTCGTTTCCATCGCCGTGCGGCATTTCTTCTACCTGCTTGCACGCTGAGCCTTCCAAAAGGGGAGTCGTTATGAGTAAAAAGATCACGCTGCTGGGTTCCACCGGTTCCATCGGGACCCAGAGCCTGGATGTGGCCCGTATGCACGGGTATGAGATCTTCGGCCTGGCAGCCAACAGCCGGGTGGATGTGCTGATGGACCAGATCGCGGAATTCCACCCCCGCTATGTGGCGGTGGCAAACCCGGAAGCCTTCGAGACACTGTCCGCCCGGCTGGGCGGACAGGCCGACGCCCCCCGTCTGCTCAAAGGGGCGGAAGGGATCCGGGAACTGGCCGCGATGGACGGTCCGGATGTGGTGCTGAACGCGGTGGTCGGCATTGCCGGCCTGGCCGCTTCGCTGGCGGCCATCGAGAGCGGGCACGACCTGGCGCTGGCCAACAAGGAAAGCCTTGTCACCGGCGGCCACCTGGTGACCGATGCGGTCCGCCGCAAGGGTGTTCATCTGCTGCCGGTGGACAGCGAACATTCGGCCATCTTCCAGTGTCTGCAGGACCAGCACGCCGCAAAGCGGCTGACCAAGATCCTGCTGACCGCCTCCGGCGGGCCTTTCTTCGGCATGAAAACCGAGCAGCTGGCAGGCAAAACGAAGGCGGACGCCCTCAAGCATCCCAACTGGAACATGGGGGCAAAAATCACCATTGACTCGGCCACCCTGATGAACAAGGGGCTGGAGCTCATCGAGGCTGTCTGGCTGTTCGGTCTGCCGGAAGACCGCATCCAGATCGTGGTCCAGCGGGAGAGCATCATCCACTCGGCGGTACAGTTTGCCGACAATTCGGTGATCGCCCAGATGGGGGTGCCGGATATGCGCATTCCCATTCAGTACGCGCTGACCTGGCCCGACCGGCTGCCCAGCCCGGTGCCCGAACTGGATTTCACGACGCTGGGGCATCTGAGCTTTGCGGTGGCAGATGAGGAGACCTTCCGCTGCCTCGCCGCCTGCAAAAAGGCGATCCGCAAAGGCGGGCTGGCTCCCTGCGCGGCCAACGGCGCCAATGAGGAGGCCGTGCGGCTGTTCCTGCAGGACAAGATCGGCTTTTTGGACATCGGCCGCCTGGTGGAAGGCGTGGTGGACAGCGACGACTTCGGCGGCGACTACACGCTGCAGGATGTGTGGGAGTGCGATGCCATGGCCAGGGCCTATGTGCGCAGCCATCTTTGATCGGACACGCGGCGGCCGGCGTCCGCCGGCCGCCGCACAAGCGAGGTGTTTATGAACACGATTCTTCTCACGGGGATTGCGACCGTGCTGGTTTTCGGCACGGTGGTGCTGGTGCATGAACTGGGCCACTTCCTGGCGGCCCGCCGGTTTGGCATCTGGGTGCAGGAATTTTCCATCGGGTTCGGCCCGGCGCTCTGGTCAAGGGTGAAAAAAGGCACACGGTACAGCATCCGCCTGTTCCCGCTGGGGGGATACAATCTGCTGCCGGGGGAGGACCCGTACACCGACGAGCAGGACGAACAAAACCCGCCGCGCCCGGCCCACAGCCCCTATGACCCCCGTGCGCCGAAACTGCCGGCCGCCGTGCAGGGCCGCCTTTTTGATGAGGCCAGCCCCTGGCAGCGGTTTTTTGTGATCCTCAGCGGCGCACTGATGAATTTCGTGCTGGGGTATCTGGTGCTGATCCTGCTGCTCAGCTGCCAGGGGTCGCTGGCCAGCTGCGTGGTGTACGATTTCCTCGGGGAAAATCCCAGCAGCCGGGCCAGCGGTCTGCAGGCGGGGGATGAGATCCTGGCTGTCAACGGCCAGACCTGCTTTGTGGCCGAGGACATCGTCTACGAACTGCAGCGGGCCCGGGACTATACGGCTTCCATGACGGTATTGCGGGACGGGGAGATCGTTCAGCTGCCTGCAGTCCGCTTTGACAGCGCCACGGCAGAGGACGGCAGCCAGACGATGGTGCTTGACTTCCAGGTCTACGGCATTGCCAAAACACCCCACACGGTGGTGTCCTGGGCCGGGCGGTATTTCGCCTATTACGCCCGCGCCATCCTGCGCGGTTTTGCCGACATGGCCACCGGCCGGGTGGGGATCAACCAGCTTTCCGGGCCGGTGGGGGTCGTCAGCACCATCAGCCAGGCGGTGCAGTATGGCTGGCTGGATGTGCTGAGCCTGGCGGCCCTCATCACCATCAACGTGGGGATCTTCAACCTGCTGCCGATCCCCGGCCTTGACGGCTTCAAACTCATATTCCTCGCCATTGAAGGTTTGTCCGGGCGTGCAGTCCCCCCGCGGGTCCAGGCAGCTTTCAATGCGGCCGGGGTCATTGCGCTGCTGATGCTGATGGTGGCGGTGACCTTTTCGGATATTGCCAAATTCTTGTGACAAGGAGTGTCAACTATGGTGCGTCAACCCAAACGGACGGTCAAAATCGGCAACGTGACGATCGGCGGCAACGAGCCGATCGCCGTGCAGACCATGCTGAATGTGCCCATCCAGGATGTGCAGGGCAATGTGGAACAGGCAAAGCGGGTGGCCAAAGCCGGCTGCCAGATCGTGCGCGTGACGGTGCCCACGCCGGCGGATGCGGCGGTGGTGGCGGCCATCAAGGAAGCTGTGGACATTCCGGTGGTGGCGGACATCCACTTTGACTACCGCGCCGCGCTGGCGGCGGTGGATGCCGGCGCCGACAAGATCCGCATCAACCCGGGCAACATCGGTTCGGACGACCGGGTCAAGGCGGTGGCGGATGCCTGCAACGCAAAGAACATTCCCATCCGCATCGGGGTAAACGGCGGCAGCCTGGAAAAGCATATTCTGGCCAAGTACGGCGCGCCGGTCCCGGAAGCGATGGTGGAAAGCGCGCTGTACCATGTGCAGCTGCTGGAAAAGCATGATTTTGACAACATCGTCATTTCGATCAAGTCCTCCAATGTGCCCCGCATGATGGCGGCCTACCGGATGCTCAGCGCCAAGACCGACTACCCGCTGCATGTGGGGGTGACCGAGGCGGGCGGCAACCGGATGGGGCTGATCAAATCCGGTATGGGCATCGGCGGGCTGCTGCTGGAAGGCATCGGCGACACCCTGCGGGTCAGCCTGACCGACGAACCGGAGAACGAGGTGCTGGCCGGGTACGACATCCTGCGGGCGGTCGGCTATGCGGTGGCCGGGCCCGAGATCATCAGCTGCCCCACCTGCGGGCGGACCCAGTACCCGATGATGGAGATTGCCCGGGAGGTGGAAGAGCGCCTGCGGGCGGACGGCTTCAAAAAGCCGCTGAAGATCGCCATTATGGGCTGCATCGTCAACGGCCCGGGCGAAGCCAGCGACGCGGACATCGGCATCGCCGGCGGCAAGGACGAAGCCCTGCTCTTCATCCGCGGGCAGCGCGTCCGTATGCTCAAGGACCACATTGTGGACCAGCTGATCGACGAGATCTACAAACTCTGAAAGACCAGGCAAAGGAGAACCCTTGAAACCTCTTGTGACACAAGTCTGGCCGCAGTTCACGGCCGACGCACAGTTCAATACAGCCTTTGGCGGGGTGGTGGTGGAACGGGTGGAACTGTTCCGTACCTCCCGCAAGGTCATCATCAGCCTGCGCAGTGCCGACCCGCTGGACCCGGCGCTGTGCGGGCGCCTTTTGGCTTCGCTGAACACGCTGTTTGCCGGGTATGAACTGCAGCTGAAAAACTACTTCAACTACAATGCCATCACCCCCGAAGCGGTGGGCCTGCTGGTTGAGGAACTCAAGCAGGAAGGAATGCCGGTCAACGGCTTTTTGGACAAGCAGCAGCCGGTGGTGTTCGAGCCGGACGGCCTGACCGTTCGGGTGAACGCGGGGCGCACGATCCTGGAAAGCGTCGAATTTCCCCGCCACCTGGCGGAGCGGATCCAGGAACGCACCGGTTCGCTGCCCATCGTGCGGATGAAGGACGTGGGGGTCCAGCTGGACGCCGAGGCCATGGAACGACGGGTGGCGGAAAAGGCGCCGGCGGTGCAGTTCAAGGCCAAGGAGGAGGTCGCGCCCTTCACCATCGACGGGCTGGAACTTTCCGGCAAGCCGGCCAAGCTGTTCCACGGCAAATCCTTCAAGCCTGCGGACCTGCGCCCGCTCAACGATCTGGGCGACGGCGGCAAGATCACGGTCTGGGGCGACGTGTTCGCCACCGAGGTCAAGGGCAACCGCCGCAAGATCTATTTCACCTCCATCACCGACTACAACGGTTCCATCAACCTCAAGGTCCTGGGGGATGACGGCGAGGACATGTCCAAGTGGGAGGGCCTCAAACCCGGCACGACCCTGATTGTGCGGGGCAACTATACCTACGACAAGTATGAGCGGGACTATGTCCTGCTGCCCTACGATGTGCTGCAGGTGGAGCGGATGCCCCGCCAGGATACGGCGCCGGACGGGCAGAAGCGGGTGGAACTGCACCTGCACACCAAATCCAGCTCGATGGACGGTTTCTGCGACCCGGGCAAGGTCGTGCGGCTGGCCCACCGTATGGGTCACCGGGCCATTGCCATCACCGACCACGGCGTCTGCCAGGGGTATCCCGAAGCCATGCTGGCGGCGGACGACATCCACAAATCAGACCCGGATTTCAAGCTGATCTACGGGTGCGAAGCCTATTTTGTGGACGACATGGTCCCGACCGTCTATGGCGGGGCCTGTATGCCGCTGACCGACAGCTTTGTGGTCTTTGATACCGAAACGACCGGCCTGGACTCCAACAATGACCGCCTGACCGAGATCGGCGCGGTGTTTGTGGAGAACGGGCGGATCCGGGAGGACAAGAAGTTTGCCACCTTTGTCAACCCCGGCCGGCCGATCCCGGCGAAGGTGGTGGAACTGACCGGCATCAACGACGGAATGGTGGCCGACGCCCCCACGCCGGAACAGGCGATCCGGCAGTTCAAGGAATTCTGCGGCGACCATATCCTTGTGGCCCACAACGCCAACAGCTTCGACATGCTGTTCATCCGCAAAGCGGGGGCCCGGGCGGGCGTCAGCTTTGACAACACCTATGTGGATACGCTGCCGATGGGCCAGGCGCTCTATCCGGGGCTGCGCAACTACAAACTGGATACCATCAACAAACACCTGGAGATCCCGCCCTTCAACCACCACCGCGCCGTGGACGACGCGATGGCGCTGGCCCGCATCTTTGAAAAAATGCTGGAGGATCTGCGGGAGAAGGGCATCCAGACGGTAGAGGAGATCAACACCGGCCTGGGCGGCAACAAAGAGGTGCTGAAAAAGAAATACTACCACCTGATCATTCTGGTCAAGAACCAGACCGGGCTGAAAAACCTCTACCGCATCGTCAGCGAAGCCCACACCAAGTATTTCTTCAAAAAACCGCGGGTGCCCCGCAGCGTGCTCAACCAGTACCGGGAAGGGCTGCTGCTCTCCTCGGCCTGTGAAGCAGGGGAGCTTTACAAGGCCATCACCGAGGGGAAGAGCCATGACGAGCTGGTGCGCATCGCCAAATACTACGACATTCTTGAGATCCAGCCCCTTGGCAACAACGAATTCATGGTCCGCAACGGCCAGGTGGACTCCATCGAGGCGGTGAAAAACTTCAACCGGACGGTGGTGCAGCTGGGCGAAGAACTCCACAAACCGGTCATTGCCACCGGCGACGTACACTTCCAGGAACCGGAGGATGCGGCCTACCGGGCCATCCTGCAGGCCGGCAGCGGTTTCAAGGACGCCGACAACCAGGCCCCGCTGTTCTACCGCACCACCCCCGATATGCTGGAAGACTTCAGCTACCTGGGCAAAGAGAAAGCCTACGAGGTGGTGGTCACCAACCCCAACAAGGTGGCGGCCACCATCGACGGCAACCTGCGCGCCATCCCGAAGGGCACCTACCCGCCCTCCATCCCCGGCGCGGAGGACCAGCTCCGCAGCGGTACCTGGGAACATGCCCGCAAGGGGTATGGCGACCCACTGCCGGATATCCTGCAAAAGCGGCTGAAAAAGGAGTTGGATTCCATCTGCGGCCACGGGTACGCCGTTTTGTACGTCATTGCGGTCAAGCTGGTGGCCTTCTCCAACGCGGGCGGCTACCAGGTGGGCAGCCGTGGTTCGGTCGGCTCCTCGGCCGTGGCGCACTTTGCCGGTATCTCGGAGGTCAACAGTATGCCGCCCCACTACCTGTGCCCCGAATGCCAGCACAGTGAGTGGATCGACGACGGCGTGACGATGGATGGCTTTGACCTGCCGGACAAAAAGTGCCCGGTCTGCGGTACCGCGATGATCATGGATGGCCATGACATCCCCTTCGAAACCTTCCTGGGCTTTTACGGCGACAAGGAACCGGATATCGACCTGAACTTTTCCGGCATGTATCAGTCCAACGTCCACCGGTATACCGAGGAACTGTTCGGCAAGGAAAACGTCTTCAAGGCGGGCACGGTCTCCGGTCTTCAGGACAAGACCGCGTACGGCTATGTCAAAAAGTATCTGGAAGAGCGCGGCCGTACCGTCAACCGCGCCGAGGAAAACCGCCTCTGCATGGGGTGTACCGGCGTCAAGCGCACCACGGGCCAGCACCCGGGCGGCATGGTCGTTGTGCCGGATACCTTTGACATCTATGATTTCTGTGCGATCCAGCACCCCGCCGACGACGTGAAGGGCGGCCTGCTGACCACCCACTTCGAATTCAAATACCTGCACGATACGCTGCTGAAACTGGACGAGCTGGGCCACGATGTGCCGACCTTCTACAAGTATTTTGAGGAGTATTCCGGCATTCCCATTGATTCGGTCCCGATGAATGACCCCAAGGTGTACAGCCTGCTCACCTCCACCGAGGCGCTGGGGGTCACGCCGGAGCAGATCGGCAGTCAGACCGGCACCTTCGGCATCCCGGAAATGGGCACCAACTTTGTGCGCCAGATGCTGCTGGACGCGCAGCCCAAAAACTTCTCCGAACTGATCCAGATTTCCGGGCTGTCCCACGGCACCGATGTCTGGACCAACAACGCCGACGAACTGATCCGTTCCAAAACCTGCACCATCGCCGAGGTGATCGGCTGCCGTGACAGCATCATGCTGTATCTGCTGCGCAAGGGGCTGGAACCCAAGACGGCCTTCGACATCATGGAGGCGGTCCGTAAAGGCAAGGTGGCCAAGGGTGGCTTCCAGCCCGGCTGGGAAGAAACGATGCGGGAACATGATGTGCCGGACTGGTATATCGAGTCCTGCCGCAAGATCAAGTATATGTTCCCCAAAGCCCATGCGGTGGCCTACCTGATGGCGGCGATCCGCCTGATGTGGTTCAAGGTCTATCACCCGGCCATCTTCTATGCGGTGTACTTCACGGTGCGCGGCGCCGACATCGACTACGAAGCTGCCGTCGGCGGCGTGCGGGTGGCCAAGCAGCATCTGCGGGATAATGAACACATCCCCAAGGAGGAGCGCACGGCCAAGGACGACGACGCGCTGGTCAGCCTGCAGCTGGAAAACGAAATGCTGCAGCGCGGCTGCCAGTTCCTGCCCATCGAACTGGGCAAGAGTTATGCCACCAAGTATGTGGTGGAGGACGGCAAGGTCCGCCTGCCCTTTACCTCGCTGCGCGGCTTGGGCGAAAACGCCGCCATCGCGCTGGAACAGGCCACGATCCACGGCCAGGAGTATATCTCGGTGGAAGAACTGCAGCAGGCTTCCGGCGTGGCCCAGTCCATCTTCGACAAACTGCGGGAGGTGGGCGCGCTGGGCAAACTGCCGGACACCAGCCAGGTGGATTTCTTCAGCATGATGGGCTGATCCGCCGGATCTTCCAACCGTATTTTTTGCACCCGTTTCCAAGCGGGTGCTTTTTTTGAAGAAAAATGGAAAGGACGCTTGACATTTTGTGGGGCAGTGGTATACTGAAGACAAGGAAATGGAAAGCAAACTTTCCATAACAGGACATGGAAAGGAGGAGGCGTTGAAAAATCGTTTGGAAGAACTGCGCAAGGAGCGGGGCATCAACCAGGAACAGCTGGCCGAAGCGCTGGAGGTTTCCCGCCAGACCATCGGCTCACTGGAAAACGGCCGCTACAACCCCTCGATTCTGCTGGCTTTCAAAATCTCCCGCTATTTTGGCCTGCCGATCGAGGACATCTTTATCTATGAGGAGGAATGAAGGATGAAGGCGAAATATTGGATTTTTGTCATCGCAGGCATGGCGGCCATCATCGCCGGCTTCTGTCTGGCGAAAGGGGGAGAGGCCGCTTCCCCGGTGCCGTATGTGATGCTGGGCCTGGGGGCCGGTGCCATGGGGCATGGCGCGGGTTTCCTGCTGCGCCAATACTCGGTCAGGGGCTGTGAGGAGGCTGAAAAGCGGCTGCGCATCGAGGAACAGGACGAGCGCAACCAGGCGCTGAACAATCGGGCCAAGGCGCGTGCCTTCGACTTTGCAATGTACATTTATATGGCGCTCATGCTGGCGCTGGCCATCATGCAGATCAGCCTGACCGTCACCTTTGTGCTGTTGGCGGGCTACCTGGCCATCAACGGCGTTTATCTGTACTATTTTTACCGTTACAACAAAGAAATGTGAAGGGAGTTCCCGTTATGAGAACCTGTCTGCGCTGCGGCTGCGAAATGAAGGAAAACTGTGACATCCGGGTGGAGGGCGCCGGCTACGGCGTTGTCCTGTCCCAGGATGCCGGCAAGCTCTTCGGCGGCCGGATCGGCAAACCCCGCGTGGCCATCTGTCCCCAATGTGGCGAGGTGTCCATCTATCTGCCTGACACAAGCGTGCTGAAAAAAGACTGAGCGGGGTGCGGCGTCACCCCGAAAACGGCGGCCTTCCTCCCGGAAAAGCGATGCGGTTTTCGCTGCGTTCAAGGGGGGAGGGGCCGCCGTTCTTCGTCGGCGCGGCGTTCCGGGCTGCCTTTGAGCTGCCGCCGGGGTCGGACCGACCGGCAGACTGCCGGCAAAGGCGGCGAACCGCGGCATACCCCTTGACATACAACCTAAAGTTGTAGTACCATGGAAACTGGAATTGACAAAGCCTTCCATTTTGTGGTTTAATATTTTTATATGCGCAAAATACAGAGGATCTTATTTGACAGCACCCAGGAGGGAAACGCTGAATGGCAAAAAAGCAGGCTTATGGCAACGAAAGTATCAAGGCACTGAAGGGGGCCGACCGGGTGCGCAAGCGCCCGGCGGTTATTTTTGGCTCGGACGGGGTGGACGGGTGCGCCCATTCCATCTTTGAGATTGTATCCAACTCCATCGACGAAGCCCGGGACGGTCATGGCGATCACATCAATGTGACCCTGTACCCGGACCACAGTGTGGAGGTCGAGGACTTCGGCCGCGGCATCCCGGTGGATTACAACAAGACGGAACAGCGCTGGAACTGGGACCTGGTGTTCTGCGAGCTGTACGCCGGCGGCAAATACGGGGAAGGGGAAGGCAACTACGATTTTTCGCTGGGCCTGAATGGTCTGGGCCTGTGCGCCACCCAGTATGCCAGCGCCTGGATGACCGCGGACATCTACCGGGACGGTTTCCACTATCACCTGGACTTCAAAAACGGCGAGAACGTGGGCGGTCTGCACAAAGAACCCTTCACCGGCCGTCGGACCGGCTCGGTGATCCGCTGGCTGCCGGATACTGAGGTGTTCACCGATATTGCGGTCCCGGCCGAGACGTTCTGCGATATGCTCAAGCGGCAGGCCATCGTCAACGCGGGGGTGTCGCTGGTCTTCAATGACCGCACGGGGGACCGGGCGGAAAAGCATACCTATTTTTACGAAAACGGCATCGTGGACCATGTCAACGAGCTGGCGGGGGATACAGCCCTGACCGCCTCCTACAGCTGCAGCGGCAGCGCTGTCGGCCGGGACCGGGCGGACCAGCCCGACTATCAGGTCAAGATGAACGTGGCCTTCTGCTTCTCCAACCAGAACCAGACGCTGGAATACTACCACAACTCCAGCTGGCTGGAACACGGCGGCAGCCCGGACCGTGCGGTGCGGCTGGCCTTTGTCCAGCAGATCAACGCCTGGCTCAAGAGCAAGGGGCTGTACAAGAAAAACGAAAGCTCCATCACCTTTGCGGATGTGCAGGACTGCCTGATTTTGGTCTCCTCCAGCTTTTCCACCCGGACCAGCTACGAGAACCAGACAAAAAAATCCATCACCAACAAGTTTGTGGCCCAGGCCATGACCGACTTCCTCAAGCATCAGCTGGAGGTCTATTTCATCGAGCATCCCGACGAGGCGGAAAAAGCCTGCAAGCAGGTGCTCATCAACAAGCAGAGCCGGGAACATGCGGAAAAGGCCCGCATCTCGATCAAGAAAAACATCACCCAGCAGATGGACCTGGCCAACCGGGTGCAGAAGTTTGTGGACTGCCGCACCAAGGATGCGTCCCGCCGCGAACTGTACATCGTGGAGGGCGACTCCGCCATGGGCGCCGTCAAGCAGAGCCGGGACTCGGAATTCCAGGCCATCATGCCGATCCGGGGCAAGATCCTCAACTGCCTGAAGGCGGACTATGCCCGCATCTTCAAGTCGGACATCATCACCGACCTGATCCGGGTCATGGGCTGCGGCGTGGAACTGGGCGGCAGCCACAACAAGGACCTGGCCACCTTCAACCTGGACAATCTGCGCTTCAACAAAATCGTCATCTGTACCGACGCGGATGTGGATGGCTACCAGATCCGCACGCTGGTGCTGACCATGCTCTACCGCCTGACCCCGACGCTGATCCAGCAGGGCTATGTCTACATTGCGGAAAGCCCGCTGTATGAGATCAACACCCGTACAAAGACCTACTTTGCGTACACCGAGCCGGAAAAGGCGGACATCCTGCGCCGCATCGAAGGGCAGAAGTACACGATCCAGCGCTCCAAAGGCCTTGGCGAAAACGACCCCGAGATGATGTGGCTGACCACCATGAGCCCGGAAAGCCGCCGGCTGATCAAGGTGCTGCCCACCGACGCCCAGCGCACCGCTGAGGTGTTCGACCTGCTGCTGGGGGACAACCTTCAGGGCCGGAAGGACCATATTGCAGAGCACGGCGCCGAATACCTCGACGATCTGGATGTTTCTTAACAGGAGGTTTTCATGGCAAAAAAGCGAGAAAAAAGAACCACCCCCGCCCGCCCGCAGCTGGGGGATAACGTGGAGATCCTCTCGGCTGGCGAGGTGATCGAAAGCCCCATCACCGAAACGCTGGAAACCAACTATATGCCCTACGCCATGAGCGTGATCGTCTCCCGGGCACTGCCGGAGATTGACGGCTTCAAACCGGCCCACCGCAAGCTGCTGTACACAATGTACGGTATGGGGCTGCTGAAGGGCGGACGCACCAAAAGCGCCAACATCGTCGGCAGCACCATGCACCTGAACCCCCACGGCGATGCGGCCATCTATGACACGATGGTGCGCATGGGCCGCTCCAACGAAAGCCTGCTGGTGCCCTTTGTGGACTCCAAGGGCAACTTCGGCAAGGCGTACAGCCGGGATATGGCCTACGCGGCCGCCCGTTATACCGAGGCAAAGCTGGAACCGGTCTGTGAGGAACTGTTCCGCGACATTGACAAGGATACGGTGGACTTTGTCCCCAACTATGACGGCACCACCACCGAACCCACCCTGCTGCCGGTCACCTTTCCGACGATCCTGGCGAACAACACGCTGGGGATCGCGGTGGGCATGGCCTCCAACATCTGCTCTTTCAACCTGGTGGAACTGTGCAACGCCACCATTGCCCTGATGAAGGACGAAAACGCAGACCTGATGCAGCTGCTTCCGGCGCCGGATTTTGTGGGCGGCGGCAGCATCCTGTACGACGCCGCCGAGATGCGCAGCGTGCTGGAAAAAGGCCGCGGCAGCATCCGGGTGCGGGCGGTCTGGCAGTACGACAAGGCGAACAACTGCATCGACATCACCCGCATTCCGCCCACCACCACGGTGGAAGCCATCATGGACAAGATCACCGAGCTGGTCAAGGCCGGCAAGATCCGGGAGATCAATGATATGCGCGACGAGACCGACCTGAACGGCCTCAAGCTGACCATTGACCTCAAGCGCGGGCAGGACCCGGATAAACTCATGGCGCGGCTGTTCCGGGCCACCCCGCTGGAAGATTCCTTCGCCTGCAACTTCAACCTGCTCATCGGCGGGCAGCCGCGGGTGCTGGGGGTGCGGCGCATCCTGCTGGAGTGGGCGGCCTTCCGGGCCGAGTGTGTGCGCCGCCGCACCTACCACGACCTCAAGGGCAAGCAGGACCGCCTGCACCTGCTGCGCGGCCTGGCCACGATCCTGCTGGACATCGACAAAGCCATCCGCATTGTGCGGGAGACGGCGGAGGAATCCGAGGTGGTCCCGAACCTGATGATCGGGTTTGGCATTGATGAGATCCAGGCCGAGTATGTGGCAGAGATCCGTCTGCGCCATCTCAACCGGGAATACATCCTCAAGCGGACCGAGGAGATCGAGGATCTGGAGAAGGCCATTGCCGATCTGGAGGACATTCTGAAACGGCCGGCCCGCATCAACAAGATCATCATGAACGAGCTGGCCGAGGTGGCCAAAAAGTACGGCAAGCCCCGCCGGTGCGAGATCCTGTACGATCTGCCGGACGAAGGGGAGGCCGAAGAACAGCAGGAAGTGCCGGACTATCCGGTCCACCTGTTCTTCACCCGAGAAGGCTACTTCAAAAAGATCACCCCCCAGAGCCTGCGCATGTCCGGGGAACAGAAACTCAAGGACGGCGACGAGGTGGCCTATACCTGCGAATCCACCAACAGCGCCGAACTTCTGTTCTTCACCAACCACGCCCAGGTCTACAAGACCCGCGCCTCGGAATTTGCCGACACCAAGGCCAGTGTGCTGGGGGACTTCATCCCCACCGCCCTCGGCATGGAAGATGGGGAAGTGCCGCTGTTCATGGCGGTCACCACCGACTATACCGGCCACATGCTCTTCTTCTTCCAGAACGGAAAATGCGCCAAGGTGCCGCTGGCCAGCTACCAGACCAAGCAGAACCGCCGCAAACTGCTCAAAGCCTACAGCGACAAGGCGGAACTGGCCGGGATGCTCCATCTGACCCAGGAGCAGGAGCTGGCCATCTTCATCAACGCCGGCCCGGCCACCCTGCGGCTGTTGCTGATCGGCAGCGCCCTGATCCCGGAAAAAACAACGCGGGATACGGCCGGCGTCAATGTGGTGAGCCTGAAAAAGAATGCCCGGATCCAGCGCGTGCGGCCGGCCGAAGGGCTGGAACTGGCCGACCCCCACCGCTACCGCGTGCGCACGCTGCCGGCGGCCGGCGCAATTCTGAAGGAGACCGATACCCTCGAGCAGATGACACTGTAAAACACGGGGAACTGCCGGACGGATTTTTGCCATTCGGCGGTACAACCCCTTGCAATTTCCGGCGCAGTATGGTATAGTATACACTGCATGAGACTTTGAAGGAGTGCTATCAATGGGGATTTATGAAATCGTGATCGGCGTTGTGCTGATCGTTGCATGTCTGCTGATCGTCGTGTTCACCCTCGCGCAGGAACAAAAGGGCCAGGGGCTGTCCGCCGCCATCATGGGCGACAACAGCTTTATGGCCGCTGGCCGTGAGCGTGGTCTCGATGCCAAGCTGGCAAAGTTCACCAAGGTTCTGGGCGTGATTTTCGTGGTCGCTACGCTGCTGGTCAGCGTGCTGAGTGCGCGCCTGTAAATTCCTTGCCACATGTAAAACGGCCCGCTCCCCAGCGCGGGCCGTTTTTTTGGAAAGCTGGGTCCGGCAGCAAGGCTGCCCGGTGGGAAAGTGCGGGCACGGCCCGCCAGGAAGGGCTTCGCCAGACAGCGAAGCGACGTTCGGGAGGAGTAGTATGACACCACTGCAAAAAAGAATTCTGGAAGCCGTCAAGCGACGGCCCCATACCCTGCGGGATCTGCAGAACAACCTGCAGGTGGACAACAGCCAGCTGCGCAATACGGTGACGGCCATGGTCGCCACCGGCCTGCTTTCGGCCCGGGACGGCCGCTATGTGCCGGGGCTGGCCACGCTGGAAAACACCGCCGCGCCGCAGGCGATCCCCTGCACGCTGGTCAAGCTGGCGGCCCGCTTCGGCTTTGCCAGCCGGGATGACGGCACCGGGGATATTTTTATCCCCGGCCGGGCGCTGCACGGCGCCATGCCCCAGGATAAGATCCTCGTCAAACTGTTTGACCGCCCCCGTGTGGAAGGCAGCGCGGAAGGCGAAGTCACCGAGGTGGTCACCCCGCACAACAGCTTTGCCGGCACCCTGACGGTGACCGAGGACGGCCGCCTGGCCGTGGAACCGGACGGCTGCCGCGATGTTCACATCATTCTGCAGAAGGACGGCGCCAACGGCGCCCAGCTGGGGGATAAGGTCGGCGCACTGCTGACCAGCCGCGGCAACCGCCATGCCGACCACCGGGCCGCGGTGACCCAGCGCTTCGGCTCTGCGGAGTTTGCCTCTGAATGTGCCAAGGCCATCCTGTACGGCAGGGATGTACGGCAGGATTTCCCGCCCGAAGTGCTGCAGGAAGCTGCCGCCTACGACAATGCAGCGATCGATCCGTCGGAGGCTGCCCACCGGATGGACCTGCGCGGCCTGCCGATCTTCACCATCGACAGTGCCGAGACCAAGGACATCGACGACGCGATCAGCCTGATGAAGCTGCAGGAAGGCGGGTATGAACTGGGGGTCCACATCGCGGACGTGAGCCACTATGTGCGCCCCGGGTCCGCCATGGATGAGGAAGCCTTCGAGCGTGCGACCAGCATCTATTATGCCGACAAGGTGATCCCGATGCTGCCCACCCAGCTCTCCAACGGGATCTGCAGCCTCAATGAAGGCACCGACCGGCTTGCTTTTTCCTGCCTGATGCGGCTGGACGAGGCGGGCAACATCCACAGCTATCAGTTTGTCAAAACGGTGATCCGCAGCCGGGTCAAGGGCGTTTACAAAGAGATCAACGCGCTGCTGGACGGCACAGCGGCGGAGGAGGTGCGCCGGAAGTATGCCGACGTGCTGCCCCAGCTGCCGGTCATGCAGGAACTGTATGAAAAGCGGCTGGAACTGCGCCGGGCCCGCGGCGGTATGGAGATCGAATCGGACGAGGCCAAGCTGGTGATGGACGAGCAGGGCCGCTGCGTGGATGTCATCAAGCGCACCCGCGGCGTCTCGGAATGCATGATCGAGGAGTTCATGCTGCTGGCCAACCAATGCGCGGCCAACGCCGGCCGGACCCATCATGTGCCTTTTGTCTACCGCGTCCATGAGGCACCGGACGAAGAGCGGATGGAAAAACTGCGGGAGACCCTCAAGGCCTGCGGTCTGAATGTACGCTTCCAGGGCAAGACCCCGACCCAGCTGGAACTCTCGGCGCTGCTGGATGAGACCCGAGACCAGCCGATCCGCATTCCGATCCATACCGGGATCCTGCGCAGTATGCAGAAAGCGCGCTACAGCCCGGAACCGCTGGGGCATTTCGGCCTGGTCCTCAAAGATTACGCGCATTTCACCAGCCCGATCCGCCGCTATCCCGACCTGGCGATTCACCGCATTCTCACCGATATGTTGGTGGGCCAGCCCCATGAGAGGCTGGTCACCAACTATACCGACTTTGCCACCCGTACCTGCGAACAGTCCAGCCGCCAGGAGGTGGCGGCCGTGCGCATCGAGCGGGATGTGGAGGACTGCTACAAAGCCGAGTATATGCACAGCCATCTGGGTGAGGTCTATACCGGCACGATCTCGGGCATCACGCCCCGCGGCGTCTTTGTGGCGCTGGAGAACACGGTGGAAGGTTTTATCCCCGCTGCGCAGCTGTGCAAGGGGGAACCCACCGTCACCGAGGGGGTCCGCCTGTACGACCCGCTGACGGGCCGCCACTGGATGCTGGGCGACCCCATCAAGATCAAGGTCACGGCAGCCGATGTGCCGCTGGGCCGGATCGATTTTGACTTTATCCCGATGTAAGGGAATGACCCAACCCCCCCGCCGCTTTCCGCAAGGAAGGCGGCGGGGGTTCCGTTTGTCGCTGAGGCCGATCAGCCGACAAGTGAAAAGAAAACAAAAAAGCAGGAACCGAAGTTCCTGCTTTTTCTGGCGGAAAGAGAGGGATTCGAACCCTCGAGGGCTTTCAGGGCCCTACACGATTTCCAGTCGTGCGCCTTAGACCAGCTCAGCCATCTTTCCATAGCAGCCCGGCCAAACCCGAACTGCAAGGGTAATTATAACAAGACAGGCGAGAAATGTCAAGCCCTTTTTTCAAAAAATCAGGCGCGCCCAAACGCGGCCTTCCGGGCTCAGGCGCCGGCGTCGTGGCGCACAAAACCGCACAGCTCGTTTTCATCGGTCAGATTCAGTGAAAAGGCTTTGCTGCGCAAAACGGCGTACAGTTCGGCCATCGTGGCCTGGTAATAGGGCTCAAGAAAAAGTAACCCGATCCCCAGCGTGAGGACGGACAAGACGATCCAGCCGATGAAGGAAAGGACCAGCACAAAGGTGCGCAGCTTTTCGCCCTCCATCATCTGGCGGCTCAGCTCCATGGCCCGGCCGGTGGTCAGGTACGGGTTCTCGGCCAGCAGGTAGGGCACCATCCAGTAGCAATACTGCCAGTAGATCCCCGGAATGATCAGCAGAGAACCCAGCGCGATCTTGAGAGAGACCAGGGCGCTGACCTTCACAACATTCATATAAGGCGGCCGGAAGATGGTCAGCACCGTTTTCATCGGGGCGGGCGCCTGCCGGCTTTCCATAAAGTAACGGTTGCGGCCGACAGTCAGCGGGTTGACGAGGAAGAAGGCCCAGCAAAGCCCGATGACAACGCCGATCAGCAGGAGGACCACCCCGAACTGCAGCAGAAACAGAAGGTTGGAGTCATTCAGCTCCGCCAATAGATCCTGGACGCTTGCATTGCCCTCCCACACGGGGCCGTACCGCAGGTTGTCCAATTCGTCGGAGGCCAGATCGTAGGTGACGCGGTATTGCGGGGAATAATCGCCGATCCCCAGCAGCGTCAGCAGAAAGCACAACAGAAAACTGCGCCAGTAACGCCCGCGCAGGGCATCCTTGGCATTTTGCTTCAGCAAGGAACGAGTCCACATGGTCGAAACCTCCCTACCATGAAGTGGTTTGTAATTATTATAGCATGTCCTGTCGGGAAAGGAAAGAGAAAAGGAGCTTTTTGGAAAAAACCGGCACAGACCGGAAAAAATGCTTGACAAACAGGGAACGAATGAGTATAATAAGTCATGTCGCCAGTAAGCGGCGACCCAATATGCGGATGTGGCGGAACTGGCAGACGCGCTAGATTCAGGTTCTAGTTCCCTTAAAAGAGTGTGGGTTCAAATCCCTTCATCCGCACCAGAATTGGCCGATTGAAAAATCGGCCAATTTTTTATTGCCTTGCTGCCGGATGTCGGCATTTTGATACCTGCCCTGTGCAGACTTTTGCATATCCGTCATGGCCGGTAAAACCGGCCGGCCGTACAAAACGAGCGCCCCCGCAGCTTTGTATGTTGTCGGGAACGCTCGTTTTTGTTTGCTTGTTCATGGTATCCTGCATTCGGCGGGTTGGGGGAGAGCCCCTGCAGTCTTATGCTTCGGGTGACTGGCCGGCGTCTGCGCGCAAAGGGTCATCCGCCGATCGCGTTTCCTGTATAAAGCTGATAGTACCGTCCTTTTTCCTCGATCAGCTGGTCATGGGTTCCACGTTCGATGATGCGGCCCTGCTCGAGAACCATGATGCAGTCGGAGTTTTTGACGGTTGACAGCCGGTGCGCGATTACAAAGGTGGTGCGCCCGTACATCAGCCCGTCCATGCCCTGCTGAACAAGGGCTTCCGTTCGGGTGTCGATGGAGGAGGTGGCTTCGTCCAGAATCAGGACCGGCGGATCGGCCACGGCGGCGCGGGCAATCGCCAGCAGCTGCCTTTGCCCCTGGGAAAGGTTGGCTCCGTCGCCGGTCAGCACCGTCTGGTACCCGTCCGGCAGGCGGCGGATAAACCCGTCCGCGTTGGCCAGTTTTGCCGCCGCCACGCATTCCTCGTCGGTGGCGTCCAGCCGGCCGTAGCGGATGTTTTCCAAAACCGTACCGGTGAACAGGTGGGTGTCCTGCAGGACCATACCCAGGCTGCGGCGCAGGTCGCCCTTCCGGATTTTGTTGATGTTGATGCCATCGTAGCGGATCTTGCCGTCCGCAATGTCATAGAACCGGTTGACAAGGTTGGTGATGGTCGTCTTGCCGGCGCCGGTAGACCCCACAAAGGCGATTTTCTGTCCGGGGGTTGCGTACAGCCGGATGTTGTGCAGGACGATTTTGCCCTCCTCATAGCCAAAGTCCACATCGTCAAAGGTAATGTCACCCTCCAGCTTTTTGTAGGTGACGGTGCCGTCGGCCTGGTGGGGATGCTTCCAGGCCCACACGTTGGTCCGCTCGTCGGTCTCGCACAGGCTGCCGTCGGCGTTCTCCCGGACGTTGACCAGCTCCACATAGCCGTTGTCTTCCTCCGGCTTTTCGTCCATCAGGGCAAAGATCCGCTGGGCGCCCGCCATGGCCATGGCGATACTGTTCATCTGCTGGCTGATCTGGCTGACCGGCTGGGTGGAGTTCTTGTTCAGCGTCAGGAAAGAAACCAGGGTGCCCAGGGTCAGCCCCAGGTATCCGTTCAATGCAAACAGTGCGCCCGCCACTGCGCACAGCACATAGCTGATGTTGCCAAGGCTCATATTTACCGGCATGGTGATGTTGGAAAAAGTGTTGGCCTTGTCGGCGCTCTGCCGCAGCTCCTCGTTGAGCCGGCGGAACTGCTCGACGCTTTTCTCCTCATGGCAGAACACCTTGACCACTTTCTGCCCGTCCATCATCTCCTCAATGTAGCCGTTGACAGCGCCCAGATCTTTCTGCTGCTTCGCAAAATAGACAGAGGACTTCGCCGCAATTTTCGAGGTAACAAAGGCCATGACGCCGATCATCACCAGGGTGAGAAGGGTCAGGGGGAGATCCAGCACCAGCATGCTGAGAAAGGAGGTCAGGATCATGACGCCGGAGTTGATGAGCTGGGGGATGCTCTGGCTGATCAGCTGGCGCAGGGTGTCCACATCGTTGGTGTAGATGGACATGATGTCCCCATGGGCGTGGGTGTCAAAATACCGGATCGGCAAAGACTCCATGTGCCGGAACAGCTCCACACGCAGATTGCGCATGGTGCCCTGGCTGACATTGACCATGATGCGGTTGTAGCCGTAGGCGCACAGAATGCCGATGCCGTACACGATCGCCACGGACAGCAGCGCTGCCGCCAGCCCGGAGAAGTCGGGGGTCTGGGCCCGGGTCAGCGGAATGATGTAGTCATCGATCAGGCTCTGCATGAAAAGCGTCCCCCGCAGGGTGGCCAGCGCGGACCCAAAAACGCAGACCACGACCAGGCAAAAGGGAAGCTTATAGTCCCGGAGCATATAGCCGAGGACGCGCTTCATGGCGGCCGCCTGCTGGCGCAGGTTCATTTTTTCTGAAGTTTGTGCGGTCATCATCAACCACCTTCCTTTCCGTTGGGGGCGGGCTGGTCAAAATCGCCGCCGCCCTGGGTCTGTGCCTTGCAGATCTCCCGATAGATCCTGTTGGTCCGCAGCAGGTTTTCATGGGTATCAAATCCGCTTACCGACCCGTTGTCCAAAACCAGGATGCGGTCTGCGTCCTGTACGCTGGAAATCCGCTGGGCCACGATCAGCTTTGTGATGCCGGGAATCTTTTTCGCAAAGGCTTCCCGGATCCTGGCATCCGTGGCAGTATCCACCGCGCTGGTGGAGTCATCCAGAATCAGCACCTTCGGCTTTTTCAGCAGGGCGCGGGCGATGCACAGCCGCTGTTTCTGCCCGCCGGAGACATTGCTGCCGCCCTGTTCGATTCGGGTGTTGTACCCGTCGGGGAACCGCTCGATAAACTCGTCGGCACAGGCCAGCCGGCAAGCCTCGGCACACTCCTCCTGGGTGGCGTCCTCCTTGCCCCAGCGCAGATTGTCCAGGATGGTGCCGGAAAACAGCACGTTCTTTTGCAGCACCACGGCGACCTGATTGCGCAGCGCCTCCATATCATAGTCGCGGACATCCCGGCCGCCCACACAGACGCTGCCCGTATCCACATCGTACAGGCGGCTGACCAGGCTGACCAGGCTGGATTTGCCGCAGCCGGTGCCGCCGATAATGCCGATCGTTTCACCTGAACGGATATGGAGGTCGATGTCGTGCAAGGTTTCCTCTCCGCTGCCATGCTTGTAGGAAAAGCTCACATGGTTGAAGTCGATACGCCCGTCCTTCACCCGGGTCTTTGGCTGTTCGGGGGCGTTCATGTCTCAGGACTTCCGCGATTCGCTCACCGCTGGCGGCGCTCATCGTAATCATGACAAACACCATGGAGAGCATCATCAGTGACATAAGCACGCTCATGACATAGCTGAACAAAGAAGTCAGGTTGCCGGTAGTCAGGCCGCCCGCCACAATCAGCCGGGCGCCGAACCAGGAAATCGCCAGAATGCAGCCGTAGACCACCAGCATCATCACGGGGCTGTTCAGCGCCAGGCCGCTTTCCGCCTTGACAAACAGCGAATAGAGCGTTTCAGCCGCTTTTCCGAATTTTGTGTTTTCGTAGTCTTCCCGGACAAAAGCCTTCACCACCCGAATGGCGGAGACGTTCTCCTGCACGCTGGCGTTCAGGTCGTCGTATTTGCGGAACACCTGCGAAAACACCTTTGTGGTCCTGACCATAATGAAGATCAGCGCCGCAGCCAGGACCAGGATCGCAATCAGGAAAATCGTGCTCAGTCTGGCGCTGACGAAAAAGCACATCGCCATGCTGCAGATCATCGAATACATTCCAGCTTTCCTGCTTTCTGGCGGTGGCGGAGTATCTGAACTTTTCACAGGCGGCGCAATCGCTTCATGTGATCCATCCCGCCGTCAGCCAGCAGATCCAGTCGCTGGAAAAGGAGCTGAACGTGAAACTGTTTCGACGCACCACGCGCTCGGTGAAGCTGACGGAGGAAGGGAAGATCTTTCTGAACGATGCGCGGCAGATTGTGGCGGTGTCGGAGCGGGCCAAAAAGCGGTTTGACGGGGCGGCTCCCAGGCTTATCGAGACCGTGTCGCTGGGGTTTTACAACTCCCCCTGCATGTTTCTGATGTCGGGCACTTTGGAGCGGCTCCGGGCACAGCGGCCGGAACTGCACCCCCGGCTTCAGGTGATCCCGTTCCAGCATGTTTACCGGATGCTGGAGGAGGGCGATCTGGATGCAGTGGTGGGGCTCAAGGAAGCGTCCGCCATCAAAATTTCCGCACAGTATAAAGAGATCACCAAGGTCCCGGTGGTGTGCGTCTGCTCCCGCCGACACCCGCTGGCCGGGCGCAAAGAGGTTTCGCTGGACGATCTGCGCAGGGAACGGCTGGCGCTCTTTACCCCGTCCAAGACCTCACTCTCCTTTGCGCAGCTGCAGAGGCAGCTGATAGGCGATCGGCCGCCCACGGAGTTCTATTTCTGCGACTCGGCAGAAGCCATTGCCGTGCTGATCACAGCCGGGTATGGCGTCTCGATCCTGCCGGACTTCCTCGTCCCGGATATGTCCCTGATTGCAAAAATCCCGCTGCCGGATCTTGAAGCCATGTCCTTCGGGGTCTACTATAAATCGGTCCAGGGAAACCCGGCGCTGAAAGCGTTCCTCTCCTGCGCTAAGGCGAGCTTTGCGGATGCGCAGCCCTAAAACAAAAAGCACGTTGCAGCAAATTTCAGCTGCAACGTGCTTTTCAACTGCGGCAGATCGGCGGCCGGGGCTATGGAACCGACCAGGGTTCCTGGCCGGGGGAAAATCGTTCTGTTCCGTTTGTTGGGGAAAAGGGGAGGGGAGACCGGCATTTCTGCGGGTAGGCTTCTTCAATGGAAAACCCCGGGGCAGTTCTCCGTTCGGACGACGGCGAACATACCCCGGGGCTGGTTTCGTTATTGGGTCTCCTGGGCTTCCAGTGCGGCGGCCTCCCCGGCGGCGTAAGCCTCGTTCATGTGGCCGGGGAAGGGATAGGTGTGGGTCTCGCTGGCCGTGATGGCGCTGACGCCGTACCACCGCGCCCGGCACAGACCGATGGAATCCTCGCTGTTTTCCCGGATATCCGGCAGGCCATAGGCGGCGCACCATCGGGTATAGGGTTCGATGGCGTAGGTGCTCAGGCTTGCGCCGGCGGCCTCCTCACCCAGCGCGGCGACTTCCTGGCGCAGAAGAGCGTCCCGGGTGTTGTACATCACCCAATAGCTGGCGATGTCGTAGCCGGCTTCCAGGCTGTGGAACCCGGCGATCAGGCCAAGGCAGGCGGTCAGGCAGGCGAAGCCCTGGCGCAGAATGCGCCCGTCCAGTTGGATCAGACAGGCGGCGCAGGCGGCGACCAGGTAGGCGAAGGGGGCATGGGTGGAGCGCTCGTAATAATCAGGACTGAGGATCATGGCAAAGTTGGCGCCAAGCCCGCCCAGCAGCAGGATCACCGGCCAGGCCAGCGCCTGGGCTCCGACGGCGGAGCGCCGGAACCATAGCAGCACAAACCCGATGACAAAGACAAACAGAAGCGGAAGCGCGTAGTCCTTCAGCATATTCAGACAGTTGAAGAAACGGACGGCATACCGGGTCAGGAAACTGCTGTAGTCGCCATAGACGGTTGCGCGGTTGTAGTTGCCCGGCGCGGCTATCAGGATCACAAAGCCGACGACGGCGCCCGCAGCGCCGCTCCACATCCAAACGGGAACCCGCTGCCGGCGCAGCAGCAGCCACCAGATGCACAGCACCAGGCAGACGAGCAGGCCGGCGCTCCCGTTCTCACTGAGCCAGCCGGCGAACAGCCCGGCAACGCCCATGCCGAAAACCATACGGGCGCCGGCGGCAAAGGGGCGTTCCAGATAATAGCGCCAGGGCAGCAAAAAGGCCAGACAGCCCAGGCTGGCCCACAGGTAATTGCAGGCGCCGCACATCCAAAGATTGGTTTGGCCAAAAGCCGGGCTGATCTCCCAAAGGGCGACCTGAATCAGCAGAAAGGTGAACAGGTCATACCGGCCGCGGCGCCGGCCGGCGGCCAGCCGGTAGACCACCAGCCCCAACCCCAGGTAGGCGGCGGCGTTGAACAGGTTGAAGATCAGCTTGGGAAACATCGTGAATCCCTGGGCGAAAAACTTGACAACGACCCGTCCGCTCCATTCCCGGTAATGAAAGGCAAGGCTTTGGAGCAGCTGAGGCAGGCTCTGCAGCCGCAGCCCGGTATCAAAGGCATAGGCAAAAGGGAAATCGTCTGCAATATAGGGCGTCAGGCAGTTCAGCAGCAGCATCCACAGAAAGACCAGCGCGGCGGCCAGGCGGAACAGGCGCCGCTGCCAGGGGGGTGCTTGTCGGGTTTGCATGAGCAGAAACCCCTCCTTTGTTCAACAACGATAAAAGGCGGACGGCACGCCCGGCGCGTACAGCCCGCCAATACCACGATCACTGGCTTTATTATATCCCATGCCCCGGCGAAAAGCAAGCGAGAGACCTCTGCAGCCGGCGGGCAAAGGATCCTACACTTCCCCTGCGCTGGCTGCCGCCAGCTACCCCTTTGTAGACTTGCCGCCC